>Ga0255762_10000323_pt1 | contig 42367 bp, 41 predicted proteins | sample 101ome_16_FD_179962 | JGI IMG/M metagenome (GOLD analysis project Ga0255762, IMG submission 179962) | Coastal salt marsh microbial communities from the Groves Creek Marsh, Skidaway Island, Georgia - 101401AT metaG (version 2) | ecosystem: Environmental > Aquatic > Marine > Intertidal zone >...
TCCATTGTAAAAGAAGGGGGCTACTCCGGTTTTATAGGAGTTGAGTTTGAAGGAGAAGGGCTTTCAGAAAGAGAAGGTATACTCGCAACTAAAAAACTTTTGGAAAGAACTGCAGCAAAACTTTAAATGAGATGAAAATCGAAAAACGTTTTCTACTTTCCATTTTTTTTTATTTAGAGTTTATATTTTGGCATAAATCATTTAGCGATTACTACTATTGGATGACTAGACGTTTTAAAAAGAGTGCTTTGTCCATACCGTTATTTTATCATTTGTAGTATTAACCTTAATTTTAGCCTCTTTTAAAAATGAAACCATTAAATTGAAATCAGTATGAGTAAAATAAGACTTGGAATTCTTGGAGGAGGGGGAGATTCCCTCATCGGGATATTACACCGTGTTGCTTCCAGTATGTACGACCGTTACGAAATCATTGGAGGTGTTTTCAATCCAGACTACGAGGACAGTATCAAATTCGCAACACATATTGGTCTCAATACAGATCGTGTTTATGTTGATTTTGAAACTTTGGTTTCAGAAGAGCTAAAAAAACCTGCGGAGGAACGCATCGAAGTAGTATCGGTTCTCACTCCAAATTTTTTACACTTCCCAATGGCGAAGAAACTATTAGAAAATGGTTTTCATGTGATCTGTGAAAAGCCTTTGACAACATCCTATACCGAAGCTTTAGAGCTTGAAGCCCTTCAAAAGAAAAACAAAGCCATTTTTGCGGTGACTTACACCTACACAGGCTATCCTATGGTACGACACATGAAACACATGATTGCTTCAGGTGCGCTAGGAGCAATACAAAAGGTGGATGTTCAATACTACCAAGGGTGGATTAACCCTGTGATCCACGATCCTGAAATCCGAAAAACAGTTTGGCGTTTGGACCCTAAAAAAGCAGGGATAAGTTCTTGTATCGGAGATATAGGAACCCATGCCTTTCAAATGACGGAATACCTCACAGGACTGGAAGTAAAATCCGTTTTATCAGACCTCAACATGTTATACGATGACAACACTTTAGATCTAGACGGGACCGTATTGATCCGTTTTTCGGATACCGCAAAAGGGGTCATTCGTGCCAGTCAGATTGCTACGGGTGAAGAAAACGGTCTTACGGTAGCCATATATGGAAGAAAAGGAGCGTTCAAATGGGAACAAGAAAACCCGAACATCTTGTACCACATAACCGATGATGAACCCAAAAGAATTATCAAACCTGGTCATGCTTATGTCTCCGACGTAGCTGCAGATGGAACCAAACTCCCTGGGGGTCATCCCGAAGGAATTTTTGATGCGATGGGGAATATCTACAAAGGAGTAGCCAAAGCACTTCGGGGAGAATCCACCTTTGCTGGTGAATACCCCACTATGAATGACGGAGTACGAGGCATGCTCTTTATCGAAAAAGTTGTTGAATCACATAAAAAAGGAAACGTATGGCTCAGCCTGGACAAGCAATGAAAACTATTAAAGGCCCTGGGATTTTTCTGGCTCAATTTGTAGACAGCAATGCTCCTTTTAATAGCCTGGAAGGAATGTGTAAATGGGCGGCAGACTTAGGCTATAAAGGCATTCAAATTCCTACCTGGGAGTCTTTTCTCATCGATTTAGACAAAGCAGCAGAAAGTCAAACTTATTGTGACGACCTGAAAGGTAAAATCAACTCTTACGGTTTAGAAATTACGGAACTTTCTACCCATTTGCAGGGTCAGCTTGTTGCGGTACACCCTGCCTATGATTTGATGTTTGACAATTTTGCACCTGCTGCACTAAAAAACAACCCTAAGGCAAGAACTGCTTGGGCGATAGAAACCTTGAAAAAAGCGGCACTTGCAAGTAAACGTCTTGGTTTAAATGTTCACGCTACTTTCTCTGGTGCTTTACTTTGGCATACTTGGCACCCCTGGCCACAACGCCCCGAAGGACTAGTAGAGCTTGGTTTTGCTGAGTTGGCTAAAAGATGGAAGCCCATATTGGACGTTTTTGATGAAAATGGAGTGGACGTCTGTTATGAAATACACCCTGGAGAAGACCTGCATGATGGTGTAACTTTTGAGCGCTTTTTAGAAGCTACCGAAAACCACAAAAGAGTAAATATACTTTATGATCCCAGTCATTTTGTGTTACAACAATTGGATTATATCGAGTATATAGATCACTACCATGAGTTTATCAAAGCCTTTCATGTCAAAGACTCTGAATTCAAACCCAACGGAAAAAAAGGTGCTTTTGGTGGATATGGTGATTGGATCGATCGGGCAGGTCGATATCGCTCCCCCGGTGACGGTCAAATTGATTTTAAAACCATTTTTAGTAAACTGACGGAATACGGATGTGATGTATGGGCCGTTATGGAATGGGAATGCTGTATAAAAAGTCCTGAACAAGGAGCTCGAGAAGGCGCTCCATTCATTCAAAACCACATCATAGAAGCTACCCAAAAAACATTTGATGACTTTGCCGGTGGCACAGTAGATGAAGCCTTCCTGAAAAAGATTTTAAACCTGTAATGAATGATACAAATGAAAAAACTAATTTTTGCATCAGTGGTAGTAATGCTATTGACAAGTAGTGTTCCTCCTGTCTTTAAAACAAATCCAACAAATGAAAACAATTGGGAATCTCTTTTTGATGGCACAACCCTAACCGGTTGGCACAGATTTAATAGAAAAGGAGTAACTCCCATCTGGACTGCAGAAGATGGCATCCTCACCTTCGATCCTAGTCAACGTCCAGAAGGAGACTACGTTCACGATTTAGTAACAGACAAAGAGTTCAAAAACTTTCAACTTTCTATTGAGTGGAACATCTCAGAAGGTGGAAATAGCGGGATCTTTTGGGGGGTACAGGAAGGTGAAGGTCATGACAAACCGTACTCAACAGGTCCTGAAATACAAGTTTTAGACAACGAACGTCATCCTGATGCTAAAGCCAATCCGAAGTACCACCAAGCGGGTGCCCTTTATGATTTAGTTCAGCCTTCAAAAGATGTTTGCAAACCCGCAGGGGAATGGAACCATGTATTGCTGACTATTGATTACGACAAAAACGAAGGCAGTGTTGAACTCAACGGAACACCAATTGTAGCGTTCCCACTGAGAGGTGAAGCCTGGGAAACAATGATTGCCAATTCAAAATTCAAAGATCAGTGCTATTTTAGACACTTTGGAAAATTTAATACAGGTAAAATTGGTCTACAGGACCACGGAGACAAGGTTTCCTTTCGCAATATTAAGATTCGAGAACTCTAAACAATTCGTTATGATAGCCTCCATGACAGGCTTTGGAAAAAAAGAAGCTCAGTTTGAGGACAAACACATCAGTATCGAGGTGCGTTCTTTAAACAGTAAAAATGCAGACATCCATCTTCGGACCCCTTCTTATCTAAAAGAATTGGATCCTGAAATTCGAAAAGTATTAGTACAAAAACTACAAAGAGGGAAAATAGATGCCAACATCTATGTAGAGTTTAATGGAGAAACCGCGCCAACTACGATCAACACAGCAGTTGTAAAAGCCTATATGACCCAATTAGAATCACTTGGTGCTGCAACAGAAAGTGAACGAATGGCACTGGCAATGCGTCTGCCCGATACCCTCTCTTCTGAAAAAGACAGTTTAAAAGAAGAAGAGAAAAAAGTGCTCTTTACGCTTTTAGAAAAGGTGGTAAAAGAATTAAATGGTTTTCGAACTGATGAGGGTCGTGAGCTAGAAAAAGACCTAAAACTCCGATTAAAGCTGATTGAAGAACACCTGTCGACGGTCATTGAAATTGACCCTCAAAGACAAACAAAAATTGAAAAAAAATTACGGACTTCTCTAGAAGAACTCAAAGTAGAAATCGATGCAAATCGCTTTGAGCAAGAGCTTATTTTTTACCTTGAAAAATTTGATATTACGGAAGAAAAAGTGCGTTTACAAAATCATCTGAATTATTTTAAAGAAGTAATGGTCAATGAGTTCCCCAATGGTAAAAAACTTGGATTTATCGCCCAGGAAATTGGTAGAGAAATAAACACCATAGGTTCAAAAGCCAATCATGCAGCACTCCAAACCCTAGTCGTACAAATGAAAGACGAACTAGAAAAAATAAAAGAGCAATTGCTAAACGTACTTTGAATTGAAAAAGGGAAAACTTATCGTATTTTCTGCTCCCTCCGGTAGTGGCAAAACTACCCTTGTACAATTTCTTTTACAACAAAAGCTCCCCTTGGGTTTTTCTATTTCTGCCACCTCGCGCAAGGCCCGTGGAAAAGAAGAACACGGCACAGATTATTACTTTTTGACCGAAAAAGCTTTCCGCAAAAAAATTAAAGAAGAGGCTTTTGTAGAATATGAAGAGGTATACAAAGGTACCTGTTACGGCACACTAAAGTCTGAATTGGAACGACTGTGGAATGAAGGTAAACACGTGATGTTTGATATTGATGTGGTAGGAGGACTGAACATCAAAAAAAAATATCCCGACAACACTTTATCCCTTTTTATTCAACCCCCCTCTTTAAAAGTACTGGAGCAACGTCTAAAAGATCGCGGTACAGAAAGTGAAGAAAAAATCCAACTGCGTTTAGCTAAGTCCGAAAAAGAATTGACCTATTCCAAACACTTTGATCATGTCATCCTTAATGACGACCTCGAACTGGCCAAAAAACAAGTACTAAGTTTGGTACAACAATTCTTGGATTCCTGAGCAATTCCCTACCTTTGCCGCATGCAAAAAATTGGATTGTTTTTTGGAACTTTTGACCCCATTCACAACGGGCACCTGCAGTTGGCTACTTATTTTTCAGAACAAACCGATTTAGATGAAATTTGGTTTGTAATCACCCCACAAAATCCTTTTAAGCAGGAAACAAAAAGCCTTCCGAATGAAGACCGCCTGGCACTAGTAAAAAAGGCCATAGAAGGCTGTCCAAAACTCCAAATCAGCACCGTTGAGTTTGATCTGCCCCAGCCCAATTACACCATACACACCTTGACTAAATTAAAAAAACAATATCCTCAGCACACTTTTGTACTGCTCCTCGGTGCAGACAACATGACTGCCTTTGACCGTTGGAAAGACTACGATCAAATCTTGTCCCAATACGAAATCTACGTCTACCCCAGAACAACCGTAAACAGCATACCTCAAAAATTTCAAAATCATCCTAAAATAAGTTGGACAAAGGCCCCAAAAATTGAACTGTCCTCCTCCCAAATTCGAATGGGGATTCAAGAGGGTACGGATGTAAGCCCCCTCCTACCCAAATCCTGTTGGAATTACCTTATGAAAAATAAGCTATACCGAAAATAGGTGTTCTGCTAATTTTTTTGTCAATGATGCTCTACTCCACTTTGTTTTGTTGAGAAACGTATTTTTGACTGGGGTTTTTTCCTCAATCAGACGTATAATGCATGCTTCCACAAACGATTGATTTTCTGGAGTTACCATCCATGCACAACTCCCCTGCATCAAAAACTGCCCTGCTTCCGAATCGGGGTCTCCTATAGAAAGTATAGGCACTTCTGTAGCGATGTATTCTAACAGCTTACCCGAAACCATATGCTTTTGGGCACCCCTAAAAATAAAATTCAATAAAAGGTGGGCACTTTTCATCAATTGAATTGCTTCTTTATGTGGCAAATAGCCTTTATTTACTACAGTTACCTGAGGAAGTGCTTTTTGAATTTTCAGGAATAGTTCTGGAGCAATCTGCCCTGCCAAACTCAGTTGTATGGGATAATGTTTTTGGAACTTTGAGAGCGCCTTAAGCACCGATTCATAATCTTGATTTTCGGTCAAAAGACCGGTATATACAATATGAAACACCCCTTTTGGAGGTGCTGATTTTATGGAAGCGATCAGATCGGCATCGTAACCGTTGGGTAGGACCACAAAGTTTTGTTTGGGAGCCAGCGCTTTCAATTGCTCGTGTAGCGCGCCTCCTACGGTTGTGATGACTCCGTTGGCCTTTTGTACTACTGTTTTTTCTAGGGCTTTGTCCTTCGCTATCGCTTTGGAAGTTCGGTACAACGAAGCATTGTAAAAAAGTTCCGTCCATGGATCTCGAAAGTCCACCCACCATTTAAAATCAAAGTGTTGTTTCAATTGCAAACCAACGAGGTGAGTAGAGTGGGGAGGCCCTGTTGTGATTACATATTGAATGTGGTGTTGCTGTATTTGCTTTTTTGCTGCTTTGAATGCAAAGGAAACCCAGCCTTTTCGAGCATCGGGGATAAAATAGTTCCCACGGATGTAGGCTGCTATTTTTCCAAATAGCGATTTCGTTTTGACCTCTCCTTGAGGAATTGCTCCCCTTTTGGTTCCCGAAACCAAACGAGAATACCAACCCAAAGGTTCTCTAGTAGAAGTTCTGATGACCTCAATTTCATCTACCTCTTTCAGTAAGCTAGAGTCAAGTACGGGATAGGAAGCTTGACTTTCGTCAACTGTGATTACTATCGGTTCCCAACCCAATTGTTTCAAATGTTTGGCAAAATACATCCACCGTTGTACTCCGGATCCTCCAGAGGGAGGCCAGTAGTAGGTGAGAATTAAAATCTTTGGTTTGGTCGTTTTCACCCCTGTTTTTTTGCCTTCCACAAAGGTACGGAAGAACAGGCTTCGCCGTAAAACAAACTTTTGGCAACGCTTTGTAAGCGTTGTGCCAACTGAATGTAAGCATCCTGGGGTATAGTAGCGTCTGAACACCCCTTGATAATAATGGATTTGTTTTGGTAGGGGGTAAGGTCCATGGATTGAATGTACTCTGAAAAGAGTTTTTGCTCCAAATCCATTACATTTCCCAAAACGAGTGTGCTTGCAAAAGGTTGTACACAAGACGCAACCAAAAGGGTCGCCCAAGCAGGCATGATCGCATCAGAGGTACATCCTAGGGCAATATGATGTCCTTGGTACTGAGTCCAGTTGTGCCCTTTTAAAGCTTCGCGAAAGGGTTTTTCTCGTAGTATAAACCCCTCCTCCAACCACTGTGCTAGATCGATAAAGGTGCGCGTTCCCTGGGGAATGTGTTCCTCCAAGTCGATTGTGATTAAAGCACTTTGTGCAACCTTATTGACGATGGGTTCGTTCATAATTACAACATCCCCAATTCGAGTTTGGCTTCTTCGCTCATTAAATCTTGTGTCCAAGGGGGATCAAAAGTGATTTCTACCTCAGCCGATTTAACTTCATCCAAAGACTTTACCTTTTCTTCTACTTCCATGGGAAGTGTTTCTGCAACGGGGCAATTGGGTGTTGTAAGAGTCATCAATATTTTTACATCCGAATCTTCATTGACAAACACATCATAGATCAAACCCAATTCGTAAATATCTACCGGTATTTCGGGATCGAATATGGTTTTTAAAACACCGACAATTTTTTCTCCGAGCTTGTTTGTATCCATCGCTTCTGACATAGTTATTAGTTCAATTGTGTTTGATAAGCCACTGCGTACATTTTGATTTGTTTGATCATAGCTACCAAACCATTGGCACGTGTGGGTGATAAATGTTCTTTGAGTCCAATCTGATCGATAAAATCAGTATTTGCTTCTATAATTGCCTGGGGAGGCTGGTTGGAAAACACACGTATCAAAATCGCAATGATTCCCTTAGTAATAATGGCATCGCTGTCTGCAGTAAAGTAGAGGGATTTCTCTTTTAATTCTGCATGTATCCAAACTTTACTCTGACATCCTTTGATGATGTTGTCCTCTGTTTTATACTCCTCCGCAATCAAAGGCAAAGATTTCCCTAAATCAATCATGTGCTCATAACGCTGCATCCAATCTTCAAATAGAGCGAACTCTTCGATAATTTCTTGTTGTACAGATTCTATTGAACTCACAGCTAAAAATAAAAAATTATTGCAACATCGAAACTGCCTTGTGTACTCCTTCCACCAAACGATCGATTTCCTCAAAGGTATTGTAAAAAGAGAAGGAGGCTCTGACGGTTCCCGGTATTTTGTAATAATCCATTATGGGTTGAGCGCAGTGATGTCCCGTTCGAACTGCAATACCCATTTGATCAAGAATACTTCCAATATCATAGGGATGAAGGCCAGCAACGTTAAAAGAAAGCACAGCTGTTTTTTCTGTAGCTTCTCCGAAGATTTTCAAACCGTCTATTTGTTTGAGTTTATTTGTCGCATATTCGAGTAACTCCGACTCATATTGGGCGATTGAATCAAACCCTATCCCATTCATGTAGTCCAGTGCGGCACCAAAAGCGATTCCTCCGGCAATATTTGGTGTTCCCGCTTCAAACTTGTGAGGCAGGTCTGCATAGGTTGTTTTTTCAAAAGAAACCGTCGCGATCATCTCGCCACCACCCTGGTAGGGAGGGAGTTCATTTAGTGCCTCTTCTTTTCCATACAGCATACCCACTCCTGTAGGCCCACAGAGCTTATGCGCAGAAGTCACATAAAAATCCACTCCTAGTTTTTGCACATCTGGTTTGATATGAGGACAGGCTTGTGCTCCGTCAATCAATACTCTAGCCCCGTAATCATGTGCCATAGAGATGATTTGCTCGATAGGGTTCACCGTTCCCAAGGCGTTGGATACGTGATTTACAAAAACCAATTTCGTTTGAGGTCCCAAAAGATTTTCGTAAACATCCATTTCTAAAATCCCCTCTGGAGTCATTGGGATCACTTTTAGCGTTGCCCCTGTTTTTTCACAGAGCATCTGCCAAGGGACAATATTGGAATGGTGCTCTAAAGCAGAGACAATCAGTTCATCCCCTTTTTTTAGAAGGGTTGCATATCCAGAAGCCACCAGATTGATCCCTTCTGTTGTTCCAGAGGTAAAAATAATTTCGTGTGCATGGGCTGCATTAAAATGTTTTTGTATTGTCTTTCTAGCTTGTTCGTAAGCATCTGTTGCTTCTTGACTTAATTTGTGAACCCCTCTGTGAATGTTGGCATTTAGACGTGAGTAATAATCCACTATTACGTCGATAACTTGTTTTGGTGTTTGAGAGGTCGCCGCATTATCAAAATACACCAGATCCTGACCATTTACTTTTCGAGAAAGGATGGGAAAATCGGCACGTATTTTTTTAACGTCAAGCATTAGAGTTCAAAGCCTAGATTAACTCCAAGTTTTCGTGCTATTTGCCCGTTTATGCGCTTTTTCAAGGAAGGCAACTGGACACTTTCCAAAACATTATTGGCAAAGGCGTAGGTCAAAAGAGCCTTGGCTTCTTTCTTTGGAATACCTCTTGTTCTTAAATAAAACAATGCTTCTTCATCCATTTGACCGATAGTACATCCGTGAGAACATTTTACATCATCAGCAAAAATTTCCAATTGAGGTTTGCTGTTTACCGTTGCTTTATCGTCCAATAAGATGTTATTGTTTTGTTGGAACGCATTGGTTTTTTGTGCCACTTTATCTACTAGGATCTGACCGTTAAACACCCCTTCAGACCGTTCAGAAAAAATACCCTTATAATCTTGGTGACTTTCACAATTCGGGTGTGAATGGTGTACGAGTGTAGAATGATCTACATGCTGTTTTCCTTCTAAAATGGTCACTCCTTTCAATGTGGACAGGACGTGTTCTCCTTTGTGAAAAAAACGCAGATTATTCCGAATGAGTTTTCCACCCAATGCAAAAGTGTGTACACTGGCGTGACTGTTTTTTTCTTGGGTAATATATGTATTGTCTATCAATGATGCCGAAGGAAGGTCATTTTGAAGTTTGTAATAATCCACAAAAGAATCTTGATGAACATAAATTTCAGTAACGCTATTGGTTACCACTGCATGTTCATTCAAACTTTGATGTCGTTCAATAATTTGCACTTGAGAATTTGCATCTACCACAATTAAGTTTCTGGGCTGCAACCAAAGGGCATTTTCCTTTCCTGAGGAAAAATGAATAATTTCGATCGGTTTTTCTGCTACGGTATTTTTAGGAATATATACATAAGCTCCTTCTTTAGCATAAGAGGTGTTCAATGCAGTAAGGCTGTCTTCAGTTTCTGCAATCTTATTGAAATAGGTGTTGATTAAATCCCTGTACTTGGGTTTTGTCAAGGCTGCAGACATTAGGCAAACGTCCAGACCGTCATGCGTGGTATTGGACAAAAATGGACTGTAAATACCATCAATAAAAATGACCTTATAGGTGTCCGTATCGTAAAGAAAATATTTTTTTACCTCATTGAGTTCGATATCGGCGTCCGATTTAGGGAACAAAGCATAGTCCTTTTCTATTAAAGCATCCAGAGAGGTGTACTTCCAGGCCTCTTCTCGTTTGGACGGAAACCCTTTGTCTTCAAATACTTTTAATGCCCGTGCGCGGGTTTCATGGACACTGTCTGAGAGGTCCATCCCCTCTTCAAAGGCCAAATAAGAAGTTAATAATTTGTCTTTAAACTCCATTTATGCTAATTCTTTGATCCAATCATATCCTTTAGCTTCCAATTCGTGAGCCAGTTCTTTGGTTCCTGATTTGACAATTTTGCCGTCGTAAAGAACGTGAACAAAATCAGGGACGATATAATCCAATAAACGTTGATAATGGGTAATTACTACAACAGCATTGTTTTTCCCTTTAAGCTTATTGACCCCATTGGCTACAATTTTTAACGCGTCAATATCGAGCCCCGAATCCGTTTCATCTAAAATTGCCAGGGCTGGCTCCAACATAGCCATCTGAAAAATTTCGTTTCTTTTTTTCTCTCCACCGGAAAATCCTTCATTTAACGAACGAGATAAAAACTTTGAGTCGATATCCAATAACTTCGCCTTCTCTCTGATTTTTTTTAGTAATTCACTAGCAGGCATTTCGTCCAGGCCCTTTGCCTTCCTGTTGGCGTTGATCGCTGTTTTGATAAAGTTTGTTACTGTGACGCCTGGGATTTCTACAGGATATTGAAAAGAAAGAAATATTCCTTTGTGAGCGCGTTCTTCCGCATCGAGTTCTTCAAGGTCTTCTCCTTTGAGAAGGATTTTCCCTTTGGTAACTTCATAATCTTCGTTCCCTGAAATGACAGAGGACAAGGTACTTTTCCCCGAACCATTTGGGCCCATTATGGCGTGCACCTCCCCTGCTTTTACATCCAAATCGATGCCTTTTAAAATTGCTTTACCTTCAACTTGGGCGTGTAAATTTTCTATCGTTAACATTGGTTTTGTTTTTTATCCCACTGATCCTTCAAGGGAAATTTCTAACAATTTTTGTGCTTCTACTGCAAACTCCATCGGTAGTTTATTCAATACTTCCTTACTAAAGCCATTGACTATCAAGGCAATTGCTTTTTCGGTATCGATACCGCGTTGGTTACAATAAAAGATTTGATCTTCACCTATCTTGCTGGTGGTAGCTTCGTGCTCGATTTGAGCGCTGTTGTTTTTAGCTTCTATATAGGGAAAGGTATGCGCACCACAGTCATTGCCCATAAGTAAAGAGTCGCACTGTGAAAAATTACGCGCATTTTTGGCTCTAGAGCCTACTTGAACTAAACCTCTGTAGCTGTTCTGTGATTTCCCAGCAGATATTCCTTTAGAAATAATGGTGCTGCGTGTGTTTTTACCCAAGTGAACCATCTTGGTCCCAGTGTCGGCTTGCTGGAAATTATTCGTCACAGCTATGGAGTAAAACTCTCCGATGGAATCATCTCCTTTCAAAATACAAGAGGGGTATTTCCAAGTCACTGCCGATCCGGTTTCTACCTGTGTCCATGAGATTTTCGATCGGGTGTGACAAAGACCTCTTTTAGTGACAAAATTAAAAACTCCTCCCTTTCCTTCTTTGTCTCCCGGATACCAGTTTTGGACCGTGGAATATTTAATTTCCGCTTCGTCTAGTGCGATAAGTTCTACTACTGCAGCATGCAACTGATTTTCATCTCGAGAAGGGGCAGTACATCCCTCGAGGTAACTTACATAACTCGACTCATCCGCAATGACCAAAGTCCGTTCAAATTGTCCCGTCCCAGCTTGGTTGATTCTAAAATAGGTTGACAATTCCATAGGACAACGAACCCCTTTGGGAATGTAACAAAAAGAACCGTCTGTAAATACGGCACTATTGAGCGCTGCGTAATAATTATCTTTTGGAGGTATTACTGTTCCTATGTATTTTTTTACTAATTCAGAATGTTCTTTGATCGCCTCGGAGATGGAACAAAAAATTATCCCCTTTTCAGCCAGAGTTTCCTTAAATGTTGTGGCTACGGAAACAGAGTCCATAACAATATCGACTGCAACACCGGCTAGCTTCTTTTGTTCTTCAAGGGAAATCCCCAGTTTGTTAAATGTCTCTAATAATTCAGGGTCTACCTCATCGAGGCTTTCGTATTTCGCCTTTTTTTTAGGTGCTGAATAATAAGAGATCGCCTGTAGGTCAGGCTTTTTGTAGTTCACATTTGCCCATTCGGGCTCTTCCATCTCCTGAAAGCTCTTAAACGCAGCCAAACGCCATTGAGTCATCCATTCTGGTTCTGCTTTCTTCTGGGAAATTTGTTTGATAATCTCTTCGTTCAAGCCTATTGGAAAGGTGTCCGACTCGATATCAGTGTAGAAACCGTACTCGTATTCTTTAGTTTCTAATTCTTTTTTTAATTCTTCTTCAGTATATGCCATTTTCTTTTTCTTAGAGTGAGAAACTCTCCCCACATCCACACGTTCGTTGTGCATTGGGATTGTTAAACACAAAGCCTTTGCCATTTAACCCTCCAGAATATTCCAAGACAGTGCCAGCCAAATAAAGCAAACTTTTTTTATCGACCAATATCCTTACCTTGTTGTCTTCAAAAAGTTTGTCTTCTTCTTTAAGGGTAGAATCAAACTTTAATTCATAGGACAAACCGGAACAACCTCCACTTTTAACCCCTACACGAACGTAGTCGCTAGAAGGATCGAAGCCCTCTTCTTTCATCAAAACAGTGACTTTTTCTCTGGCTGTTTTTGCAACTTTTATCATTCTAATAAAGAATTAATCTAAATAATTAACAAATATACAGTAATTCTGTTGATAAAAATCGAAGTGGTATTGATTTAAACTATGAGTAAATTGAGGGTTTTAATACCAAAAAGCAATAAAAAAATCTTTGCCCCCTTTGTTGTCTGAAAAGGGTCCGGAATGGCTTTCTGTATTTCCTACAACAACCACTTTTCCGTCTTTGAGTATTGCAAGGGCATTTCCTTCCTCCATCCCCTCTTCTCCGAGGCTGATTTTTTTGATGACACTTCCGTTGACTAAGGTGTAGTAAAGATTGACATCATTGTTGTTGGACTCCCCAGAAAAAGCGGTGCTTTCTCCTACGATTAGTAGTGTTTCATCTGCTCTTTGAAGAAATTGTTTGGCCGTATCAAAGCCTGAGGTCCCAATCGTTCTCAATTCTTTGATTTCTCCACGAGGAGTAATCCGGGCAATTAGGATGTCTGACCCACCCTTGGGTTTTGATATATCTCCATCGCTACTGTAAGTTTGCCCTAAAATAAGATAATCTCCGTTGGATAACTCTAGCACAGCATTCCCCTGGTCATAATCCGATCCTCCTATGGACCTTTCCCACAGTAAATTTCCTTTTGCATCAATTTTTATCACCCAAATGTCATAACTGCCTTTAGGATTTTTGATGTCCACATCCTGGCTTTCTGATAACCCTATTAAGACAAAATCCCCCTCTGAGGTTTCTATAGCATCGTAAGAACGGTCGTTGTTACTTCCTCCAAAATACCTTCTCCACAGTAAATTCCCTTCCATATCAATTTTGTGAACCCAAAACTCGCCTACTCCATGGCGTTTGGAATTAATTCTTTCCCTTTTATCTTGGCCGAAGCCTTTGGAAGCAGTCACATCTAAGAAGCCATTAAAAATGAGTCCCCCATCAGAAGTTGGGATGATATTATAAGCATGGTCATGTCCTAAAAAACCAAAACTTCGCTCCCAAAGTACTTTTCCAAAAGCATCGGTTCGTAAGACCCAATTGTCGTGCTGTCCTTTGTTTTGTGAAGCATCTCCATCACTGCTTCTGCTGTAGCCTACTAGAGCAAATCCACCGTCTAGCAATTGAATTAAATCATGACCTCGATCGTCTTTAGATCCCCCGTAAGTTTTTGACCACTCGAAACTCCCTTTGGAATCAAACTTCATCAAAAAAAGATCACTCCCCTCACGGTTTTTCAAAACAAAATCTCCGTCCATACTTTGTGTATTGCCTAGTACAGCAAAGCCCCCATCTTCAGTAGCAACCACAGCATGCGCCAGGTCTTCATTTGACCCTCCAAAGGTTTGAATACCCTCCCAAACGTTTACAACAGGTGGTAAAAAAGACCAGTTCGTTTCTAAAATTGGAGTACAGGCAGTACAAGAAATAAAGAAAAAAACAACTGTTCTTGTTTTGTTCATTCTATTCAGAAGCTTTTACTAAGAATAATCCCGAATCAATATCATTGATAGCAATTGTACCGCTCTTGAAAAAAGGATATACATTCCAAACGCCGTTGAATTTTGAATTGTCGTCGGAGGGGTAGGTGTCAAAAAACCCGATTTCCTCCAGTTGTTTGCTTTCTATCTGGCTTAGATCTATAACGCGGAGGCCCGCAGTATAACTCGCCAAATAAAATTTCTCTTCTTTGATATATCCATTGTGATCTATAGCATTTGTTGTTGCAAAATAAGTAAAGTATTCTTTGGGATTAGTTAAAGAGGATAAATCAAAAATCCGGGTTTGGGTAGGGGTGCCATAACGCAACTCATCCAACTCATCTCCAAGAAAAAAATACTTATGATCTTCAGACAAAATTCCCTGATGGGTGTAGCCTCCATTGGTGTATGTGATGGATTGAATTTTTTGAGGTTGCGATTTATCTGTAACATCTACAATAACCAGTTGGTTGTTTTCTCCGGCGTCACTATTGCTTCCAAAAAGGAGTTCCTTTCCTTGATAGTCCGTGTCGGGCCCTTTATAAGTAACAATTTGTGCGTCATGTGTGTATGAATCTTCTCCATATCCTCCTACCACTTCAGGGGCTTTTGGATCAGAAATATTGATGAAAATGGCACCCCCCTGATACAAATTGGCACCAAAAACATAGGCAAAACCACTTGTTTCATTGATCCAAATATTATGAGCACTTCCGAAGTCGGTTAATCGTACATCTGCAGTAAAATCTTGAACTTCAGAAAGTCCTCTAAGCCGGGTTAAATCAAATACTTGTAAACCGTGATTCTGTGCTTCGCTAACGATAAACGCATGATTTTGATATACTTTTATATCTCTCCAGGAACTGTTTGAAGTAGCAGTAGCTAATTTTCCTAAATACACCGGAACTTCAGGATCACTTATATCCACAAAAGCTGTTCCGTCATCCAGCCCTGTGAGGACATATTCTTTTCCTGTTTCTGGATCAGTCCATCCCCAATTATCGTTGGCAGAACTACTTCCAAAAAACTTCAATGAAAGATGAGCCATTAAATCAAATCCAGAACAAGGATAAATCCCTGCTTTACCCTCTTCACAAGGAATGCGTTTATTGAGCTGACTTGTAGGCTCTTTGATGTCAGACAAAGAAGGGGTTGTTTGTTCTTCCTCATTGAGGGAATCTTTAGAACAAGCAAATAAAAACGCAAAGCTAAGTAGGATTATTTTTTTCATAAAAGGGTAAGGTTGGTTTGCATCTACCAAAAATAAACAAAAATCATTAGTTCTAAATGGGATTCACATTTCGCTGGGATGTGTACTTTTGTAATATGTTAGAAGAAAAAAAAACCTCTAAAACAGCACTAAGCACCCTTGGTGAATTTGCATTAATAACACATTTGACCCAAAATTTCAAAATAGAAAATAAGTCTTCTTTAGTGGGTATAGGAGATGACGCAGCAGTAGTGGATCATGGAAATGAAAGGACTTTGATCAGTACCGATTTATTGGTTGAAGGCATTCATTTTGATTTGAGTTACATGCCTCTAAAACACTTGGGATATAAAGCTGTAATGGTCAATCTTTCTGATCTCTATGCTATGAATGCACATGCCAAGCAAATCACTGTATCTATAGCGGTTTCCAACAGGTTTACCTTAGAAGCTTTGGAAGAGCTGTATGCAGGTATTGCCCTAGCCTGCAAAAATTATAAAGTAGATTTAGTAGGAGGAGATACTACTAGCAGTACTACGGGTCTCATTCTTTCCATCACTGCTTTGGGTTGTGCTCCAAAGAAAAAGATTGTGCACCGTAGGGGAGCCAATGAAAATGATTTGCTTGTAGTGAGTGGCGACCTGGGAGGCGCCTATGCAGGTCTTCAAATTTTAGAGCGGGAAAAAGCTGTTTTTAAAGTCAACCCCAATGCTCAACCTGACTTGAGTACCTACGGTTACAGTATCGGAAGACAACTCAAACCCGAAGCCCGAAAAGACGTTGTTGAATTATTAGACACTCTAGGGATAACTCCTACAGCGATGATTGATATCAGCGATGGATTGTCTTCTGAAGTGTTACATCTCTCAAAAGCCTCGGGTGTAGGTTTTCAAGTCTTTGAAGAAAAAATCCCTATAGATCCAGAAGTCAGCCTTGTCTGTGAGGAATTTAAGTTCAACCCGATTACTGCTGCTTTAAATGGTGGTGAAGATTATGAATTACTTTTTACTGTAGATCAAAAAGATTTTGATGCCATTAAATCACATCCTTATCTAACAGTAATTGGTCATGCGTGTGAAACCAATAGAGGCTGTCATTTGGTTACTGGTGTAGGACAGCAAATAGAACTCACAGCCCAAGGGTGGCAATCTTTTTCTGACTAATCGCTATCCGAGAGCTACATCAAGGATCATCATCACTATAAACCCCGCAATAAAACCAAGAGTAGCAATATCTGTAAATTGGTCTTGTTGGGTTTCTGGAATCACCTCTTCTACAACAACAAAAATCATTGCCCCTGCTGCAAAGGCCAATGCATAGGGAAGTATAGGGGTGAAAAAAGTAACTGCAACCGCTCCAATAAGAGCAGCAAGAGGTTCTACAATGGCCGAGAGCTGTCCATACCAAAAACTTTTAAAGCGAGAAACCCCCTGTCTTCTCATCGGCATAGAAATTGCGATACCTTCAGGAAAGTTTTGAATTCCAATCCCTAAAGCCAGTGCAACTGCTCCTGCAATAGAAGCTTCTGGTACCCCAGCGGCAACTCCACCAAATAAAACCCCAACTGCCAAACCTTCTGGTATGTTGTGCAATGTGATCGCTAATACTAACAAAGTCGTTCGATGCCAAGGCGTTTTGATTCCTTCTGTTTCTTTAAAATTGATGTGTACATGAGGCAGTATCTTATCCAATCCAAAAATAAATAAAGCCCCAAGTCCAAAACCTACTGCTGCAGGAATTACTTTAACAAATCCTTCCCCTGGGCTCATGGCAATACCCGGGGCCAGCAAACTCCAAAAACTAGCTGCCACCATAACTCCTCCCGTAAAGCCAAGCATCCCATCTAGAAGTGCTCGGTTCATTTCTTTTACAAAAAAAACCAGTGAGGCACCTAGTGCTGTCAATCCCCAGGTGAATAATGTAGCGTATAGTGCACCGAGAACAGGGTCTGTTTGATTAAAAAATTCAAGTACAGTTTCCATTGCAAAAATTTAAACTAAAATAAAGAGATTGGTTGAAATTATGATCATCTAAATTGCTTTTAGTTATTTTTACATCTCAGCTATGAAAGAAACGTCCTTTGATTTTATTATCTGTGGGGGAGGAGCCTCTGGTTTACTGCTACTAAACGCGTTGAGAAAGGATGCTTTTTTTGATGATTACCGGATCCTACTTTTAGAAAAAGAAATCAAAAACAGTAATGACCGTACTTGGTGTTTTTGGGAAACACCCCAAGGGGCATTTGATGAGCTGTTGACAAAAAAATGGAACCGTGCTCAGTTTAAATCACCCAAGCTTCAATTAGACTTTTCGTTGGACCCCCTTGCCTATAAAATGTTGCGTTCCTCTGGGGTATACAAACAGTTACACACTCACCTAAAGCATGTAAAAAATACCTATTTTAAACAAGCAGAAATTACAAAAGTCACCTCTGAGAAAAACCAAACTCGAGTTATTACCTCTCAAGGATCTTTTGTAGCCAAGCGCGTATTCAACAGTCTTTTTGACCCTAAGCCTCTTCTAAAGCAAAAAAAATATCCTGTTTTGCAACAACATTTTGTGGGATGGTTTATCAAAACTGAAGACCCTGTATTTGATCCTGAAAAACTACTGTTCATGGATTTTGATATCCCACAAAAAAAGGAAACTCGTTTTTTGTATCTCCTTCCAATTGATGCAAAAACTGCGCTTGTAGAATATACACTTTTTTCAAAAAATTTATTAACTCTTCAAGAGTATGAAGAGGGAATAAAGTCCTATCTGCATAGAAATGGAATTACAAAATACATCATTGAAGAAAAAGAACAAGGAACCATACCTATGACCTGTTTTCCTTTTGAACAATTCAATACAGCAAACCTACTCCATATTGGAACAGCCGGGGGTTGGACCAAAGCCAGTACGGGTTTTACCTTTATGAATACAAGAAGGAATATTGAACGTCTCTGCACCTTTTTAAAAACGGGAAAGGAGTTGAATCATTTTAAAGTAAAAAATCGGTTCCGCTTTTATGATCTGCTTTTTTTGGATGTTCTGATGCGTTATAATTCAGAGGGAAGTAAGCTTTTCAGTAGGATGTTTGAAAAAAATTCTCCAGTGAGAATTTTCCGTTTTTTAGATGAAAAGACTCGTTTTTGGGAAGAATTGAATATCCTTGCTTCCTTTTCATTAAAACAAAAAAGTTGGTTTATAAAAGCCTTATTGCAACGGATTTTTTAAAATTTTCGCTCCATCAATTGGAGACCGAACCCTATAAATAAATCTTTTCCTTCTCCAGAAATTCCAAGCATCTCGATCTTTTTAAAAGCCTTTTCTGTGTACTTTTTAACAAGTTCAAGACTGGCAATTCGAGATCCACTTTCTTCAAATAGTACTTTTACTTCGTCAATTTTCTGGCCTTTATCAGACTCCGAAGTTGGATTCGAAAACCAGAGATGGAGTTTTTCTTTTTGTTCTTTGATGCCTTTGTTCATGGCTTGATGGTACAATATGGTTTTTTTATTTTCAATAATGTCGCCACCCAATTGTTTTCCAAAAGACTTCATGTCTCCAAAAGCATCTAAATAGTCGTCTTGAATTTGAAAGGCAGTCCCCAATAACATACCAAATTCATAAAGTGTACGAGCGTCAGCGTCAGAAGCCCCTCCGATCCAAGCACCCATTTGTAAAGCACAACCCACAAGGACAGCGGTTTTCAATCGTATCATTTCCAAATACTGAGCCTCAGTAACCTCTTGCTGAGATTCAAAATCCAAATCGTATTGTTGCCCTTCACAAACCTCAAGAGCTGTTTGACTGAGTAAACGTGTTAATTTTCCATAAAGTGGTTCTGAATAGGTTTCTAAAGCTTGATAGGCTTGTATCAGCATCGCATCGCCGGATAATACAGCGGTGTTTACATCCCATTTTTGATGAACAGTTGGTGCACCCCTTCGAAGAGGTGCTTCGTCCATAACATCGTCATGCATCAAAGTGAAATTGTGAAAAATTTCTACAGCCAAAGCTGCACCAAGAGCTTCATTTTGGTTTTTTCCAAATGTTTCTGCTGCCATTAAAGTCAATACAGGTCTCATGCGTTTTCCTCCTAAACTGAGCAGGTATTTGATCGGATCGTACAAGCCCATTGGACCCTTAGAGGTCAGGCTATCTTTTAATGCTGTTTGGAAAAGTTGTTGATAGGCAGAAAGCACAGTCATTTTTTTATAAAAATAAGATTTCTAAAACAGAGTCTCCGAAGAAACTGTGGAAACTTTATTTGTATTTAAAGTTTCCTTTAGTATATTTGCCGAAAAATTGAGGCAATGAAAGATCAAATTGTCGAACAGGCAATGCCCCTTTTCCTGCAATACGGTTTCAAAAGTGTCACGATAGATGACATTGCAGAACGAATGCGCGTTTCTAAAAAAACCATCTACACCTATTTCCCTAAAAAAGAAGCTCTGGTTGAAACCGCTGTGATGCATCATTTTGATATTGTGATGGAAAAGATACATACCATTGCAAAATACTCCAAAGACCCCATTATAGAGCTTTATCAAATTAAAAAAGAAGCGTTAAATCATTTGTCGAATGACAAAAACTCCCCGGTCTATCAGCTTCAAAAATATTACAACGCCATCTACAAAAAATTAAAATCAAGAGAATTTTCCCTTTTACAAGATTTGTTTTTTAAAAGCCTTAGAAAAGGAATCGATACTGGACTCTTTCGTAGCGATCTCGACCTTCACTTTGTAATACGTATATTTTTAAACGGTATCCGAGGAATTCAAGACATTGAACTCTTCCCAGACACCGAATTTAAAATTGACCAAGTATTAATTCATTTTTCAGAATACCACTTACATGCCATCAGCACACCAAAGGGTATAGAAAAACTAAACCACTACAAAAAAGAACTGAATATATGACCTCAAAAAAAACCTTACTCCTCCTTTTTGTCATGAGCCTCTTTTCTTCCCTAGCACAAAAACTTCCAGATGCGGTTTCCCTGGAAGAAGCAATAGCTTATGGAGAGCAGAACAACAGAGCGGTGCAGAAAGCCAGTATGGAAGTGCAAAAAGCCTACAAAGAAAAGTGGAGTACAATCGCCATTGGACTCCCACAAATCAATGCCAGCGCGAATTATCAAAACTTCATTGAACTTCCAACTTCACTTATTCCCGCTCAATTTTTTGGCGGTAAAGAAGGTGAATTTGCTGAGGTACAGTTCGGTACTCCACAAACGATGGATGCCGGTGTCACTTTACAACAACTTGTGTTTGACGGATCCTACATTGTTGGACTTCAAGCTTCAAATATTTTTTTGATGATCTCTCAAAATGTCCTTGAAAAAACATTACTCGAAGTACGAAAAAGCATTGTTAACAGCTATTCTTCTGTTTTATTGATCCGAGAAAACATCCATTTTCTTGAGAAAAACAAAAACAACCTCAATAAAAACTTGGAAGAATTAAATCAATTGTTTCGGAACGGTTTTGAAGAAGAAGAAAGCGTGGAGCAAATGCGATTAACACTCTCCGGAATAGAAACCCAATTGCGCTATGCCAAAAACTTGGAACGAATTTCTCTGGACATGTTGAAACTGCTGATGGGCTTCCCTACCCAATCTCCTCTGTTGCTGTCCGACACTCTAGAAGCCTTGACCAACGAGAGTCTTTTTAACGTTTCCACGCCAGAAAATTTTAACTTAGATAACAATATTGATGTTAAAATTGCTCAAAACAACCTGCTTTCCGAAAGTTTACTTTACAAATACGAACGTTCAAAAAGCCTACCCCGACTTTCGGCCTTTTTAAACGGGAATTACACGGGAAACAGTCAGAGCTTTACCTTTACTGAAACAAATCAGAAATGGTTTGGTTCAGCTTTGTTTGGTGTCAATTTACAAGTTCCTCTTTTCAGTTCTTTGAAGCGTCGTGCGCTTTCACAAAAAGCAAAAATTGCTGTTTCTCAAGCTGAAGCAGAACTTACAGAAACACAAGAACGTGTATCTATCGAAATTCAAGCCGCTGAAAACGACTACCAACTGGCAGTTGAAAACTATTTTACAAACAAAGAAAATTTGGAATTAGCAACTAGAATCAAAGAAAAAAATCAAACGAAATATTTTGAAGGAGTCGCGAGTTCTTTTGAACTGAGAGAAGCACAGCTGCAGCTGTATAGCGCTCAAAATAACTACATCAAGTCCATTCAAGAGATAATTCAAAAAAAGCTCTCCTTAGAAACCTTACTTAACCTTCCACAACAATAAAAATTATGAAAAATTTTCTCCCTTTCGTTATACTTACTCTCGTGTTTTCGAGCTGTGCCCATTCAGAATCAGAAGGCGCTACAACTTTTACCATTGAAAATAGTTCTTTAGAGGAACTCAATGCAAAGAAATTAGAATATTCTCAACAACTAAATGAACTCAATCTCAAGCTAGAAGAGGTAAATAATGCCATCGAAACCCTAAGAGGTTCTGAAAAGCGGATACTAATAACCGCTTTTGAAACAAAAACGGAACTTTTTGAACACGCTGTTGAAGTTCAGGCCAACATTAAAACACGTCAAAATGTACTGATCTATCCCGAATTTGCTGGACGTCTTTTAAAATTAAATGTAAAGGAAGGACAAGAAGTAAAAAAAGGAAGTCTATTAGCTGTGATTGATGATGCCGGTATTCAGGATCAGTTGGAACAGGTTACACTTCAAATGGAATTAGCAAAAACTAATTTTGAACGCACCCAAAGACTGTGGGAACAAAAAATAGGGTCTGAAATGATGTTTCTTGAAGTGCAAACGCGCTACAAAGCGACCCAAAAACAAGTAGACCAAATCAGACAACAACTAGCAAAAACAAAAGTTTATGCCCCTTTTGATGGCATAATAGATGAAATACCTGCTCGTGTGGGAAGTGGTTTATTACCTGGGGCGACTCCTCTGTTGCGAATTGTGAATCTTAACAGCATGTTTGTTGAATCCAATGTTCCTGAAAACTATTTAACTAGCATTGTTAAAGGAAGTAAAGCGTTGGTAACCATTCCTGTATTAAATCAAACACAAACTACTCATATCCATCAAACAGGAAACTTCATTACCCCCAGTAACAGGACTTTTCGTGTTGAAGCTGCTCTAGAAAACCCTACAGGACTGATCAAACCCAATCTGAACGCTCGTTTGAGTATAGTTGATTATTCGAACCCTGAAGCAATAATGGTTCCACTACGTGTTATTCGTGAAAATGCACAAGGTCAATCCTATGTCTTTGTTCTGACTCTGCCCGAAGAAGAAAATGGATATACTACAGAACAACGTATTGTGACATTAGGGAAAGCAAGAAATGAACAGATCGAAATAGTTGAGGGTTTAAATACTGGAGAATTAGTAGTTGACGAAGGGGTAAGTTTATTAGTGACTGATCAAAAGGTTAAAAGAATATTGGAATAATGGCAACACAAAAGAATACTCCCAAAATCAAAGAATTTTTATTCTCTTCCTGGGCTATAGAGCACCGTACGGTAATCTATGTCATCATGGCGCTTTTTTTTATACTTGGGATTTCCTCCTATTTTTCAATGCCCAGGGAAGCTTTCCCTGAAATCAATGACACAAAGGTTTTTGTCAGTACTGTATATCCTGGAAACACCGCAGAGGATATTGAACGCATCTTAACTGATCCTTTAGAAGAGGCCCTAAAAGGAGTTCCAAACATGGTAGAGATTCATTCTACTTCCTCAGAAGATTTTTCTGTGATAGAGGTTGAGTTTGACGAAAACATCACCATAGATGATGCCAAACAAAAGACCAAAGACTTGGTAGACGGAGTTACTGCAGGTCCCGATTGGCCCGTTTTTAACAACGCTAAGGTAGAACCTAGTGTTTTTGAACTGGACTTTTCCGAACTACAGCCCATCCTTAACATTAGCCTTATAGGGGACTACCCTATTGAACAATTAAAAGTATATGCCGAACGACTGGAAAACCGAATTGAACAACTGGCACAAATCAAAGAGGTAAACATCAGAGGGATTCAAACTTTTGAAGTAGAAGTTGCTGTGGACATCTACAAAATGACTGCCGCCAAAGTATCCTTTAATGATATCTTGGGAGCCATCTCCAGAGAAAATTCAACCCTTTCCGGAGGCAACATTGTAATGGGTGGTCAGCGTCGTAATATTCGCTTAAAGGGTGAAATTCAAAACCCCGAAGAACTCAAGTCTTTTGTAATTAAAACCGACGGGGGAGCTGTTTATTTAGGAGATGTAGCAGAAATCGCATTTAAGGAAAAAGAAATCACCTCCTTTGCGCGGTCTTTTGGAAAAAAAGCAGTTTTACTGGACGTGGTAAAAAGAGGAGGAAAGAACTTGATTCAGGCTTCTCAAGACATTCGAAAAATTACCGCAAAACCTCAAGAAATTGGACTGCCTTTAGATTTAGAAATTACCATTTCTAACGATCAATCCGACATGACATTAAATCAAGTTAGTGAATTGGTCAACAGCATCATCTTTGGTATTATACTGGTTGTTACCGTGCTCATGTTCTTTTTGGGTTTCCGAAATGCCTTATTTGTTGGATTTGCAATACCCATGTCCATGTTTATGTCTTTTATGATCTTATCTGCCCTGGGTTACACTATGAACACCATGGTTCTGTTTGGTTTGGTGATGGGGCTAGGAATGTTAGTAGATAACGGAATTGTTGTGGTTGAAAATGTTTACAGATTGATGGAGAAAGAAGGGATGCCCCGTATTGCGGCAGCAAAAGCTGGGATTGGAGAAATTGCCTTCCCTATCATTATCTCTACAGCAACCACCATTGCCGCCTTTGTCCCTCTTGGAGCATGGCCAGGATTGATGGGGGAATTTATGATCTATTTTCCAATTACGCTTTCTGTGGTTTTAGGATCTTCTCTCATTGTTGCCATTTTTTTTAATTCAATGCTGGTTTCCCAATTTATGGAAATTTCAGACCGAGAAATAGCAACAAAATCGCTCTGGCGCTTGACTTTTTTTATGGGAGGTCTCGGCATTCTTCTCTTATTTGGTGGACCAGGAGTACGTGTTTTTGGAAACATCATGATTCTCACACCCACACTCTTTTGGTTGTATAAATTCTTCATCAAAAAATGGGCCTTGTCGTTTCAAAAAGGCTTCTTAGTTCGTCTTGAAAATAGTTATAAAAGCTTTTTGAGTTTTGCTCTGGACGGCTTTAAACCGATTCTGTTTTTGGGAGGAACATTTCTGTTGCTTTTTTCCTCTTTTGCCCTTATGGGTATATTTCCTCCTAGTGTTGAATTCTTTCCAGAAAATCAACCCAAGCAAATCCTTGTTTTTATTGAATACCCCGAAGGTACTGCAATCAAAAAGACCAACGAAACAACACGGAGAATAGAAGAAGAAATTTACAACGTCATCAGTCGCCCTCAATACAATAAAGGTAGTTTCAATTTATTAGTCGAGTCTGGTGTCGCTCAGGTGGGGGAAGGTGCTGGAAATCCTTTTATTGACAATGGGAATACCAATGAACTGCCGCATAAAGGAAAAATTACTCTTACCATGCGTGAGTTTAAAATGCGAGGAGGTGTCTCCAGTGAGTCCCTGAGAAAGGATATTCAAGAACAATTGGATGGAAAATTTCCAGGTGTAGCACTTTCCGTGGAAAAAGATGCAAACGGACCACCAGCAGGCTATCCGATTACAATTGAAATTACAGGAAAAGACTATTTTAGACTTATTCAAACTGCCCAAAGTATGAAGGATTACCTCAATCGCATCAATGTGGCAGGTGTAGAAGAACTCAAAATTGATGTAAATAAAAACAAACCCGGCATTCAGCTTACCATCGACAGAGAAAAAGCAGGAGAACTCGGAGTTTCCACCTCTCAAGTGGGACAGCTGTTAAGGACCTCCTTATTTGGATCTAAAGCGGGAATCTTTAAAAAAGATGGAGACGATTACGACATCAATGTGCGGTTCAACAAAGCCAACCGGTACGACAATAATGCTTTGTACAACCAGAACATCATCTTTAGAGACCAAGCGACGGGACGCATCAAAGAAATACCTGTAGCAGCACTAATAAAACGAGAAAATACCACCAGTTTTAACGCAATCAAACACCGACAACTGAACAGGGTGGTTACACTCTACTCTCCTGTTCTTGCCGGATATAATGCCAATGCTGTAGTAGACCAAGTTAAAAATGCGCTGGCCAACTACGAACTGCCTAAAGAGGTGAGTTTTAAATTTTCTGGAGAAATCGAGGAACAGGAGAAAAACATGTCTTTCCTCACCAACGCTCTTTTGGCTGCCCTAGGATTGATCTTGCTTCTGCTTGTTTTCCAATTTAATTCCATCTCAAAACCTCTGATAATTTTACTCTCCATATTCTTAAGTTTTACCGGTGTCTTTTTAGGGCTGATCGCATTTCAAATGCCTTTTGTAATTCTGATGACCATGATGGGAATTATTGCGCTAGCAGGTATCGTAGTAAACAACGGTGTAGTCTTGTTAGATTATACCCAACTTCTTATTGACAGAAGAAGTGCAGAGCTCAATCTTCCCAGTGATAAGCTGTTGGACAAAAAAGAAGCAACACGTGCTATAATTGATGGAGGTACCGCTCGATTACGACCTGTCATACTCACAGCGATAACCACGGTTCTGGGATTGATACCGCTTGCTATCGGATTAAACATTGACTTTTTCTCTTTACTTTCAGAATGGGATCCCCAAATATACATCGGTGGAGACAATGTGATTTTTTGGGGACCACTGGCTTGGACCGTAATTTTTGGACTCACTTTTGCAACTTTTTTAACTTTAGTTATTGTTCCCGCTACCTTCTCTATTGTGTACTCTATAAAACTCTGGTTTAAAAAGATGCTATAAAGACATTAAAATCTTGAGGTTTGCGCTTTAGGTTTTTTTACTTTTGTCCGAACAAAAGAACTTATGTACAGAACACACGACTGCGGTACCCTTAGCTTAGAAAACCTAAATCAAAAGGTAACTCTAGCCGGATGGGTTCAAAAAAACAGAAACAAAGGATTTATTGTATGGATAGACCTCCGCGATCGTTATGGAATAACACAATTGGTTTTTGACGAAGAACGGACCCCTAAAGATGTTTTCGATACTGCCCAACAGCTGGGACGTGAGTACGTGATTCAAGTTCAAGGAACTGTTATTGAACGAGAATCAAAAAATCCCAATATGAAAACCGGGGCAATTGAAGTATTGGTCAATGAACTTCACCTGCTCAATCCATCTAAAACCCCACCCTTCACTATTGAAGATCAAACCGATGGAGGAGAAGAACTCCGGATGCAATACCGCTACTTGGATATCCGCAGAAATCCAGTTAAACAAAACCTGCTCTTCCGTTCAAAGGTATCCATGGCAGTTCGAAATTATTTGACAGATGCCGGGTTTATTGATGTAGAAACGCCTTATTTGATCAAATCCACCCCAGAAGGAGCACGAGATTTTGTGGTACCCTCACGGATGAATAGCGGTCAATTTTACGCTCTGCCCCAATCTCCACAAACCTTCAAACAGTTGTTGATGGTAGGTGGCTTGGATAAATATTTTCAAATCGTAAAGTGTTTTCGAGATGAAGACCTACGTGCAGACAGACAGCCCGAATTTACTCAAATCGATTGCGAAATGACCTTTGTGGAACAAGAAGATGTTTTGAATCAATTTGAAGGCCTCACAGCACATCTATTGAAAGAGGTTGCCGGGGTTGAAGTTGGTGCCTTCCCGCGAATGACCTACGAAGAGGCACTTCGTACGTATGGCAATGACAAACCGGATATCCGTTTTGGCATGACCTTTTGTGAACTCAATGAGTTGGCTCAAGGCAAAGGGTTTGGAGTCTTTGATAGCCAAGAGTTGGTGGTGGGAATTGCAGTTCCAGGCGCAGCCGATTACAGCCGAAAAGAGATCGATGCCTTAACCGAATGGGTCAAGCGTCCGCAGATTGGTGCTCAAGGGTTGGTTTATGTCAAATGCAATACAGACGGAACTTTTAAATCCTCTGTAGATAAATTCTTTACCTCAGACGACCTCAAGTTATGGGCTGAAAAAGCAGGAGCGCACGCAGGTGATTTACTCCTCATTCTTTCTGGAGCAACACACAGTACCCGAACCCAGCTCAGCGCCTTGCGCATGGAACTGGCAGAACGTATGGGTCTACGTGATCCCAAGGTGTTTGCACCTATGTGGGTTACCGATTTTCCTCTGTTGGAATGGGACGAAGAAACCGGACGATATCACGCCATGCACCACCCGTTTACAGCGCCCAAGCCTGAAGATTTAGAAAAATTAGCTACTGAACCTTCAGCCGTAAAAGCCAATGCATACGATTTGGTTTTAAACGGAAATGAAATTGGTGGGGGTTCGATACGTATCCACGACCAAAAACTCCAGTCTCAAATGTTTGACTTGCTTGGATTTACCAAAGAAGAGGCGCAAGCTCAGTTTGGGTTTTTAATGGATGCTTTTCAATACGGCGCGCCACCCCACGGAGGAATTGCATTCGGCTTGGACCGATTGGTAGCCATTTTGGGAGGAGAAGAAACCATTCGGGATTTTATCGCCTTCCCTAAAAACAACAGCGGTCGCGATGTGATGATCGATGCACCTGCCTCCCTTGCCCAAGAACAACTCGAGGAATTAAATCTCAAAACCTTGCCTAAAAAAGAGGTATGAAATACGTCCTTAGAGTGCTCTTTCTGATTCTTTTAGCGTCCCTATCCTATGGTGCCTATCATCGAGCAGCAATTGATTTTGCTACTGGAGAACGCATTATTGGCTTTAGTGTTCTCTCAGGGGTAATGCTTTTTCTCCCCCTTTTTCTCTACCACCGCTGGAAAGGAAAACGCCTTCAGGATTACACCTTAAGCGAGGAAAATCTTAAAAAAATGCGTGAGGGGAAGTAAAACCCTTTATTTGTTAGGTTAAATATTGAAAATCAATCACTTTCATCAATAAAATCTGTTAAAGAGCGTTTGGTTATCAATTTTAAACCTACCTTTGCCAATAATTTTTAAATACACACATGACTGGTACAGTTAAATTTTTCAATGAAGCCAAAGGATTTGGTTTTATTACCAACGATGAGTCTGGACAAGATGTATTCGTTCACATTTCAGCCCTAAACGGCGTGACCCTTACCGAAGGGGCTAAAGTAGAGTATGTAGAAGAAGTAGGAAAAAAAGGCAAGCAAGCTTCCAACATCACCTTATTGTAATTTATATATTATTACTAGTACAAAAGCATCTTAATCCAAAGGTGCTTTTTTTATGCTCTTTTTTTTGCAAAAAATTGATCCAATAAAGCTTTTGCTTCTTTTTTTAAAACACCTCCTGTTAGTTGTGTTTTCGGGTGGAGTTGAATTCCGGCTTGCTGAAATCCTCTCTTGGAATCTGTTGCGCCATAAACCACCCTGCTCAGCTGGCTCCACTGCAAAGCTCCTGCACACATGATGCAGGGCTCCAAAGTAACGTATAAGGTACACCCTACTAAATATTTTCCGTTTAAAAAATGAGCCGCAGCTGTAATGGCTTGCATTTCAGCATGGGCAGTTACGTCATTGAGTCGCTCGGTAAGGTTATGAGCCCGAGCAATAACCCGTTGGTCCACGACCACTACAGCCCCTACAGGCACCTCTCCAAGCTCTTGTGCTTTTTCCGCCTCTTGTAAGGCCAGTTTCATATAATAAGCATCGTCCTGATCCATGGAATAAAAATACATATTCTCTTGGGTTCTGAACTGAAAATGTTTTGCAGTACCTTTACCCCATGGCCAGTCCTCCTTTTAAAGAGATTCAAACTCCGGAGCAACTTCGATCGCTCTCCCCAGAGGAGCTTCAAGCGTTTGCAGAAACACTTCGGCAGGAAATTATCCATACATTGGCACGAGGAGAAGGGCATTTGGGATCTAGTCTTGGTACGGTAGAACTCACCGTTGCACTGCATTATTGCTTCAATACCCCAGACGATGTCTTGGTATGGGATGTAGGGCATCAAGCTTACGGTCATAAAATGTTGACGGGTAGGAGAAAAGATTTTCAGCAACTCAGACAACGACACGGTTTGAGTGGATTTCCAAAAAGAGAAGAGAGCAATTACGACCCCTTCGGAACAGGACATGCGGGTACAGCACTCTCCGCTGTATTGGGAATGGCTTTGAGTACTTCTAACACCAAACGGCAGCATATCGCAGTGGTGGGCGATGCCTCCATTGCCAACGGGATGGCTTTTGAAGCCTTAAATCACTTGGGAACGACCAACGCCAATGTGCTCGTCGTGTTGAATGACAACAGTATGGGGATCGATCCCAGCGTAGGAGCGTTAAAAAACTATTTTGATCGGGTAAAAAAAGAAAAATCCAGCACCACAAACTTTTTTCAATCGCTAAACTTGGCCTATCAGGGACCTTTGGACGGACACGATCTCCACGCTTTATTGGCAGCTTTTGAAAAACAAAAAAACAGCACAGGACCCCGTATACTCCATTTAGTCACTACCAAAGGAAAAGGACTCCCCTCTGCTGAAAAAGAGCAAGTGCGCTATCACGCCCCTGGTAAATTTGATCCTGTGACGGGAAAACTCAATCCCAAACAAAACCATAAAAAAATCAAATTTCAAGAGGTTTTTGGTCAAAGCTTACTTCGCTTAGCACAACAGAATAAAAAAATAGTCGCCATTACACCCGCCATGCCCACAGGAAGTGGTTTGGTTGATTTTATGAACACCCTACCCGAACAATGCATTGATGTAGGAATCGCTGAACAGCATGCAGTAACCTTAGCGGCAGGAATGGCCTCCCAAGGGAAAATTCCGTTTTGCGTTGTTTATTCCACTTTTTTACAGCGAGCTTACGATCAAATTATCCACGATGTTGCCCTACAAAATCTCCCTGTCGTATTTTGTGTTGATCGAGCAGGGATCGTAGGACATGATGGTCCTACTCACCACGGACTCTTTGATGTGGCCTTTTTGAGTTGTGTTCCAAATCTTCACATTGCAGCCCCTCGCAACGCAGCAGCACTTCAAAACCTAATGTACACCGCTCAACTGGGGATAGATGTCCCTGTGGCCATTCGCTATCCCAGAGGCTACAGCGAAATAGAAACGCTTTCTTTTGAATTCCAAAAAAGTCCTTGGGGGAAAATGGAACAGTTGAAAAAAGGAAATCAGATTGCCGTTCTGTCCTTGGGAACAATGGCGAAAACAGTAGCCGATGCTCTAAATACACTCCAGAAATCAACAGCTTTTGCCCACTATGATTTGTGTTTTGCTAAACCGTTGGATGAAGAGACATTACATCACATCTTCAAAAACTACCAAGCTGTTGTAGTGATAGAGGAAGGTGTAAAGCGAGGAGGAGTAGGAAGTGCTATTTTAGAATTTTCTTCCCATCATCAGTACTCCCTTCCCGTCCAATTAGAAGGAGTGGAAGATGTATTTATTCCCCACGGAAATGCGTCTGACTTGCTTGTGGAAATAGGTCTGGATGCTTCTACTCTTTCGAAAAAACTGGAGTTGTTACTAAATAAAGTTCTGGGATGAACCCCATTGCCGTATAGTTTTTTAAATTTATCCCAAATGAATCCATGAGCACACAAAAACGCCTTTTTTTACTCGATGCTTTTGCCCTAATTTTTAGGGGGTATTACGCCTTTATCAAAAATCCTAGGATCAATTCTAAAGGAATGGACACCTCTGCCATCATGGGTTTTACCAATTCATTACTCGACGTTATTAAAAGGGAACAACCCGACCACCTGGCTGTGTGTTTTGACAAAGGAGGCTCTCAGATTCGAACGGAAATGTATACCGAATACAAAGCGAATCGCGAAGAGACTCCAGAACCGATCAGCTTGGCTATACCTTACATCCAGGAACTTTTAAAAGCCATGCATATTCCTGTAGTGGTAAAAGAAGGCTATGAAGCAGACGACATCATAGGAACACTGGCAAAACAAGCAGAAAAAGAAGGTTTTCAGGTGTTTATGGTCACACCCGATAAGGACTTCGCCCAACTGGTTTCTGAAAACATATTCATGTACCGCCCTGCCCGAATGGGCAATGGTATTGAAATATGGGGAATTCCTGAAGTACAGCAAAAGTTTGAAGTAGAACGCCCAGAACAGGTCATCGACTACCTCGGAATGATGGGAGATGCCGTGGATAACATCCCCGGGCTTCCTGGAGTAGGAGACAAAACAGCAAAAAAATTGTTGAAGACCTACGGCAGTATGGAGACTCTTTTAGAAAATGCACATGAAGTAAAAGGTAAACTGGGAGAAAAAATTCAAGAAAACAAACAACAAGGGATTTTATCAAAAGAACTGGCAACCATTCTTTTAGATGTTCCGGTGACTTTTGAAGCAGAAGACTACGCCCTCAGCACCCCTGACCACAACAAAGTAACTGCTCTTTTTGAAGAACTGGAATTTCGCAGGATTGCAGAAAACTTTAAAAAACTCTTTGAACCGCAACAGATCTCATCACCAGAACCTACAACTGAAAAAAAAGAACCAAAAACTCCACAAGCCGGACAGCAGTTTGATCTTTTTGCAGCACCTGGCAGTGGTGAAACAGCTCAACGAGAGACTTCTGAACGAAAAAATTTATCCACTACAATCCACAGCTACCAGCTGGTGAACAGTCCCATAGCACGAGACTTGCTGCTGAAAAAACTTTTGGAAGAAAAACAAGTCTGTTTTGATACCGAAACTACTTCTTTAAATGCGCTGGAAGCGGAGCTTGTGGGTATCGCTTTTTCATGGATACCCGGACAAGGCTACTACCTAGCCCTTCCCGAAGCGCGCGAAGAAGCACAGCAGATTATTACTCTTTTTAAACCCTTTTTTGAAAACCCCTCAATCGAAAAAATTGGCCATAACTTAAAGTATGATCTCAAAGTCTTGAGAAACTATGGAATTGAAGTTAAAGCACCTCTTTTTGATACGCTGATTGCGCACTATCTTATCAATCCCGACATGCGTCACAATATGGATGTTTTGGCAGAAACCTACCTCAATTACAGCCCACAGCCCATTTCTGAACTGATTGGAAAAAAAGGAAAAACACAAGGAAGTATGCGAGAAGTTCCCCTTGAGGAACAAACCCAATATGCTGTTGAAGACGCCGATATTACCCTTCAGCTCAAACAACATTTTGAAAAAGAACTCAAGGCAGCAGATACCCGCACTCTTTACGATAAGGTAGAACTCCCTTTAGTGGAAGTGCTTACTGCCATGGAGTGTGAAGGCATTAATCTGGATACTGCTTTTCTAAAAGAGCTTTCTGTAGGGCTCACCAACGATATCGTTCAGTTGGAAAAAGCTATTTTTGAAGCCGCTGGCACCACCTTCAACCTTGCTTCACCAAAACAGTTGGGTCCCATTTTATTTGAAAAACTCAAATTGGTTGATAAACCGAAAAAGACAAAAACGGGGCAGTACTCTACCGCAGAGGAAGTACTTTCTGTATTGGCCAAAGAACACACTATCGTTTCCGATATTCTTGACTGGCGTTCTTTACAAAAACTCCAAAACACTTACGTAGAAGCACTGCCAAAGGAAATTAACAGTAGGACGGGTCGAGTGCATACCGTTTATAATCAAGCAGTGGCTGCTACAGGAAGACTGAGCAGTAACAATCCTAATCTTCAAAACATCCCGATTCGAACCGAGCGAGGGCAACAGGTAAGGAAAGCATTCATACCAAGAGATGAAAATCACGTTCTGATGGCGGCAGACTATTCTCAAATTGAGTTGCGTATCATTGCGGCACTAAGCAAAGATGAGGGAATGCTAAGTGCATTTAACAATAATGAAGACATCCACACAGCTACAGCCGCTAAAGTTTTTCATGTGCCTCTGGAAAAGGTCACTCGCCAGCAACGCAGTAACGCTAAAACGGTCAATTTTGGAATTGTATATGGGGTTTCCGCTTTTGGTCTCAGCCAACAAACCGATCTGAATCGAACGGAAGCCAAAGAGCTCATCGAAACCTACTATGCGACCTATCCTCAACTACGCGCCTACATTCAAGATCAAATAGATTTTGCTCGTGACCACGGTTATGTAACCACTGTGCTGGGTAGGAGACGCTATTTACGAGACATTAATTCCCAAAACGCAATTGTACGTGGTGCTGCAGAACGCAATGCTGTAAATGCTCCGATCCAAGGAAGTGCTGCAGACATCATCAAGCTTGCCATGATTGCCATCCAAAAAAGACTCTCCAAAGAAAACTGGAAGGCCAAAATGTTATTGCAGGTTCATGATGAGCTCGTATTTGACGTTCCCAAATCAGAAGTTGAGTCTTTAAAATATATGGTCAAAACAGAAATGGAAAACGCGTTCAAACTAGAGGTCCCCTTGATCGTTGATATAGGAATTGGAAACAATTGGTTAGAAGCACATTAACCCTTTTTGACCTTAGCCAAACCCCCTAATAAAAATCAACAAAAAATTTTTCCAAAGTAATTTATAATTGTACATTTGCAGCCCGTTGAAACAATTTTCAATTGGATATAAAATATTTAATGTGAATACACTGAGTTATAAAACCGTATCGGCTAATCCAAACACTGTGACCAAACAGTGGGTTGTATTAGATGTTAAAGACCTTCCTCTTGGTAGAGTGGCAACAGTAATTGCCAACTTTTTAAGAGGAAAATACAAAACCAACTATACCCCACATGTAGACTGTGGTGACAATGTGATTGTTCTTAATGCAGCCACAGTTACCCTGAGTGGAAACAAATGGGAGCAGAAAGAATACGTCCGTCATACGGGTTACCCGGGTGGTCAGCGTATTTTGAATGCAACTCAACTTCACAGCAAAAAAGACACCCGCCTTGTGGAAAACGCAGTACGTGGGATGTTACCCAAAAATAAATTAGGTGCTGAGCTTTTCAGAAATCTCCGTGTGTACGCAGGTGCTGAACACAGCCAAGAGGCACAAAATCCTAAAACCATAAATATTAACGATTTCTTATAATGGATACAGTTCACACTATAGGTCGTCGCAAAACTTCTGTCGCTCGTATTTTTGTCAGTGAAGGAAAAGGAGCGATAACAGTAAACAAAAAAAACTATACAGAATACTTTACAACATCAAGTTTACAGTACAAAATCCAACAGCCTTTCCAATTGACCAACACGGAGGGAGCTTACGATTTAAACATTACTGTAAAAGGAGGAGGGACCAATGGACAAGCAGAAGCAGTTCGCTTGGCAATCTCCAGAGCCCTTTGTAAAATAAACGAAGCATTTCGTGCCGAGTTAAAGCCCGAAGGTCTGTTGACTCGTGATCCAAGAATGGTGGAACGCAAGAAATTCGGTCAAAAGAAAGCGAGGAAAAAATTCCAATTCTCGAAACGTTAATTTGGTATCGTTTTGCATTTGCAAAACAAAGTTCATTCATTTAATAATTAATTTGTTGCTTAAACCGCTAAGGCGGATGTTAGTTTAGCATCTAAACAAGTTCATAGCTTGTTGCTAATCAAAAGGAACGTAAACTAAAACACAATGGCAAATACACTAGTAAACGACCTGCTCAACGCAGGAGTCCATTTTGGACACTTAACCCGTAAATGGAATCCCAATATGGCGCCCTACATCTACATGGAGCGCAATGGAATCCACATCATCAATCTCTACAAAACTGCAGCTAAAATTGAAGAAACAAATGCTGCATTAAAAAAGATTGCAGCCTCTGGCCGCAAGGTTTTGTTTGTAGCGACCAAAAAGCAAGCGAAAGACATCGTTGCTGAAAAAGCAAAAGCAGTAAACATGCCCTACATCACCGAGCGTTGGCCAGGAGGAATGTTAACCAATTTTGTTACTATTCGTAAGGCAGTAAAAAAAATGGGCGCTATCGACCGGATGAAAAAAGACGGTACTTTTGAAACACTATCTAAAAAAGAGCGCCTCCAAGTAGACCGATTGCGTGAAAAATTAGAAAAAAACTTGGGATCTATTACAGACATGACCCGTTTACCCGGAGCACTCTTTATTGTAGACACCACACGTGAACACATCGCGGTAAAAGAAGCTCAAAAACTTAAAATTCCCATTTTTGCAATGGTGGATACCAATTCAGATCCTAGAGATGTGGACTATGTTATCCCTTCCAATGACGATGCGTCTAAATCCATAGACAAAATACTTAGCCTTGTTACTGCGGCAGTTGCCAAAGGCTTGAGTGAACGCAAAAATGAAAAAGAAGGAGCTTCAGACGAGGATGCCAAAAACATGGAAGCGGCAGCAATAGCTGAAGAGGAAACGACAGCAGTTGAAACTGAAACAACTGTCCCTGAAGTAAAAGAAGCAGCCCCTCTTGAAGAGGATACCCCTGCTGCTGAAGAAGACCAAGAAGAAAAAGAAGCCTAACATAAAAAAATAGAATACTGTGAAAATTACTGCATCTGAAGTAAACAAACTCCGCCAAGCAACGGGAGCGGGAATGATGGATTGTAAAAAAGCCTTAGTTGAAGCTGAAGGAGACTTTGACAAAGCGGTAGAAAACCTTCGTAAAAAAGGTCAGAAAGTAGCTGCCAATCGTGCAGATAGAGAGTCTTCTGAAGGAGCTGTTTTAGCAAAAGTAAACGCCGACAATACAGCGGGAGTAATCGTTTCATTGAATTGTGAAACCGACTTTGTAGCTAAAAATGAAAGTTATTTAACACTGGCAAGTGAACTTACAGACCTTGCACTAGGACATAATAACTTAGAAAGTTTTCTTGCAGCTGAATACAACGGAATGACGGTTGCGGAAAAGCTAACAGAACAAACGGGTGTAATTGGAGAAAAAATTGAAATCGGTGGTTTTGAAAGACTTGAAGCTCCTTTTGTAGGATCATACATCCACGCTGGAAATAAGATTGCTACCCTAGTTGGACTCTCCAGTGCAGTAGAAAGTGCTGCTGAAGTTTCTAAAAACGTTGCAATGCAAGCAGCAGCGATGAATCCCATCGCCCTTAACGAAGAAGGAGTAGACGCTTCTATTGTTGAAAAAGAAATAGAAATCGCCAAAGAACAGTTGCGTCAAGAAGGAAAACCTGAAGCGATGTTAGACAACATAGCGAAAGGAAAACTTAAGCGTTTCTTTAAAGACAATACCTTAATAAATCAAGATTTTATCAAAGACAACAAGGTATCCGTAGGTGACTATGTAAAAGCAGAAGGTGGTGCAGAAGTAACTGCCTTCGCCCGTGTTTCTTTGGTTTAAAAAAACCAATACATTTTAAATTTAAAGCACCTTTTGAGGTGCTTTTTTTATATCTTCATGAACATGCTGAAGAAAAAATGTGACTGGTGTTTAGGAGATTCCCTCTACGAAAAATATCACGATACCGAATGGGGTAAACCTGTTTTTGACGATCAAACGCTTTTTGAATTCATCACCTTAGAGAGCTTTCAAGCAGGCTTGAGTTGGATCACAGTATTGCGGAAAAGAGAACACTTTAAAGCCGCTTTTGATGGTTTTGATTATCAAAAAATAGCAGCCTATGGTAACGCGGAAAAAATAAAGCTCTTGTCCAACTCAAAAATCATCAGAAATCGTCTCAAAATAGAGGCTGCTATAAAAAACGCTGCTGCTTTTATCAAAATCCAAATCATACATGGGAGCTTTTCAAACTATATGTGGGATTTTGTCTCGGGAACTCCTATTGTAAATAAATTCAAAAGCTTGGAAGAGCTTCCTCCATTCACTCCTTTAGCGGAGAAAATAAGCAAGGACTTAAAACAAAAGGGGTTTGCCTTTGTAGGGCCTACAGTGGTGTATTCCCACATGCAGGCTACAGGGATGGTCAACGACCATTTGGTAGATTGTTTTCGCTATACTGAGTTGGCCTTAAAAGGGTAGATCGTCTTCTACTTCGTTGGCTTCTCCTTCTGCAGGTTCGAATGCTGAGGGAGGAGGCATAGGGGGCATCTCGGATGGAGCAGCTCCTTCTAACGCATCAATTTTCCACCCCTGTATGGAATTAAAATATTTTGTCTCTCCCTGTGGATTGACCCACTCTCTTCCCCTTAAGTTGATTCCAATTTTGACGTTTTGCCCTACTTGAAATGTATTCAATAAGTCGCATTTGTCCTGAATAAATTCAACCAAAAGATGTTGGGGATATTGTTCTTCTGTAGTGATGACTACTTCTCTTTTACGAAATCCATTGTTTCCATAGGTTTTCGTCTCATCGATCCACTTTATTTTACCTGCTAATTCCATACGCTTATGTGCTTAGAGCAAAAATAAAAAAAGTTTTGAGTGGGGAAAGGCCCATCTCCTCTAATTTATCAAATTGAAGTATCTTCGTTTGGAACCACTTTTTATGAAGCTATCGCAACACATAAAATCACAGCTCAAATATTCTTGGTTGTTGTTTGCTTTCATTCTTGTATTTCTCATCGTGTGGAATACCAATACCCTATTTAGCAGTTTAAGAAAACAAGAACGCTATAAAATGGAGCTTTGGGCTATGGCTCAAAAAGAATACATTAAAACCCCCAACTTGAACAATTTGACCTTTGAGGTCTTGCAGCGTTCAGGAATCAACCCCATGATTCAAGTAGATGCCTCAGATCGCATCATCGAAATTCGGAATATCGAATGGGATCGTGATAAAAAGGACTCAACTGCATTATATTCCCTGTTGTCTAAAATCAAAAAAGAAAACGAGCCTATTCTTATTCAATACCGAGACGAAACGGGAAACTTAGTGGTCGACCAAAAACTGTATTACGGCAATTCAGCACTTTTAAAAAAATTACAGTACTATCCCCTTGCCTTGGTATTGATCATCTTTCTTTTTGGTGCCGTCCTTTATTTTGGCTTCAAAACCGCACGTATTGCTGAACAGAATCGGCTTTGGGCAGCGATGGCAAAAGAAACAGCACATCAAATTGGCACACCGCTAAGCTCCTTGATGGGATGGATCACCTTACTCAAAGAAGGTGGAGAAAAGAAAATTTCACTATTGGAAATTGAAAAAGACATTGATCGTTTGAAGGTCATTACAGAACGTTTTTCCAAGGTGGGCTCTGCTCCAGAACTGCTTCTTTTAGACTTGACCGAAACCCTTCGTGCCACACTAAATTATCTCGAAAAAAGGAGTTCAGAACACATAATCTTTAAGTGCCTGTTACCCAAAAAGGAAATACTCGTTCCCTTTAACCCACAACTGATGAGTTGGACCATCGAAAACTTAATTAAAAACGGGATCGACGCAATGAAAGGAAAGGGAACCCTAATTGTTGAACTGAAAGAATTGGAAAATCAAATACAAATTCTCATTTCTGATACCGGTTCAGGAATTAAAAAAGAAATGTTTTCTAAAATTTTCAAGCCTGGATTTAGCACAAAAACTAGAGGCTGGGGATTGGGGCTTTCACTTGCAAAGCGTATCGTTGAAGATTTTCACAAGGGAAAGATTGGTGTTTACGCTAGCACGCCGGGCAAGGGAACTCAGTTTCAAATTCTCTTGAAAAAATTCTAAATCAATTAAAGCTGAACATAGGCTGCGATTGTTTCTGCCGTTTTTTGCATTTCTTCGGGGCTGAGGCTTATCTTTTTTTGAAAGCGTATGTCGTCCATCTCTTCGAGAGGGATTAGATGAATATGAGCGTGGGGGACTTCAAGGCCTACCACGGAGAGGGCGATGCGTTTGCAAGGCACTGCCTTTTTTAAAGCTTCTGCTATCATTTTAGCGAAGGACATCAGCTCCAAGTATTCTTGCTGTGGTAAATCAAAAAGTTGATCCACAGGATTCTTTGGAACACATAAAACATGACCTTTTGTATTGGGATTGATATCTAAAAAGGCATAACAGCTGTCGTTTTCAGCCACTTTATAGGAAGGGATTTCTCCTGCAATGATTTTGCTAAATAATGTCGCCATTACCCACGTGATATGGAAAGAATTTCCAACTCAATCTTTCCGTTGGGCACCTCAATCACGGCGACTTCTCCAACTTGTTTTCCTAGGAGTCCTTTTCCGATAGGAGAGTCTACAGATATTTTTCCTGTTTTTAAATCAGCTTCGCTTTGGGCTACTAAAGTATAGTTCATCTGAGCACCATTGGCTTTGTTTTTTACCGATACAGAAGAAAGCACCAGTACTTTGGAAGTATCCAATTCTGATTCATTTATTATTCGTGCATTCGCCAGAGTGTTCTCCAGTTTGGCAATTTGCATTTCAAGCATCCCCTGGGCCTCCTTGGCTGCGTCGTATTCAGCATTTTCACTTAAATCTCCCTTGTCTCTTGCATCTGCAATAGCCTGTGACGCCTTTGGGCGCTCCACATCTTTGAGTTGGTTTAACTCCGCACGTAATTTTTTTAAGCCTTCTTCGGTATAATAGGATACTTTACTCATGATTTATACGTTTTATATAAACAAAAAATCCTCCCAAAGGTGGATTTTAAATCAAAGATACACAATTGCACCTAGTCAATAAAACATTTCGCTCCTTCTCCGGACTCCTTTTGGGAAGTTTTTTGCTTGTCTTAGGATGCGGCAAAACACCCCTTCAGCGCAATCCTTATCTGGTAGATGTTCGCTTTCAGCGGGAACTCAATTTGTCCTTGCCGCTTTATAACAGCCTCAACTTTGTAGGGGGTAGTCTTATGCTGCGCGATCTGGGGATCAATGGCGTGATCGTCTTCAATCTCAATGGAACGACTTTTTTAGCTTGGGAAGCGACCTGTCCCAATCATTTACCACGTGCCTGTTCTGCCCTTACCATCACAGGTGTACTTGCAGAATGCCGTTGTGAGCAGTTTCAATACAGTCTAGCAACCGGTCAGTTGCTTAACCCAACGGAGGACTTAAACCCACCTCAAGGACTCTTGTACTATCAAGTTCAAAATTTTAATGGTACCTTGAGAATAATAAATTAATAAGCTTAAAAATGAGGTGCTCAAGAGGGTATTTACATCCGAAACAAAGGTCTTTGTTTGTAGGATTTATGCTATTCAGCTCCCTTTGCTTGGGACAGTTGTTGGATGTAGATTATAGCAGCGGTACAAGGGAAGAAAGCCAGCTGAGGGTACAATTCTTGCGATCAGGTATCCTAGGAGTGAGTAGTTTGAAGCATTTGGACCTGACGGTCGAAGGGGCAAAAATCCGCTACGACAACAGAAAAGGGAATCAATTGTCGCTAACGCTTTACGGTACTCAAACCCTATGGAGGGGAAATCGAATCGATGCGCTCAACACCTTTGATTTCTTGATGAATCCTATTGGTGGAAGTGTGAATGGAGCACTTTTTTATAGTGTTCCTCTTAATTCAAAAGACCTCCACCACAATAAAATGGCACTCGCTATAGGAAATAAATGGATTCAAGGACCGCCTTTACCCAATGCGCAAAACACCTCCTTTTTTGATCGTTATGGCCGTTTGGGATGGGTGTATCAAAGTAAAATCACCGAAGACCCACTGACCAACAGCAGTTTGTACTTTTGGTCTTTTCCTGCACTGCTAGTTCATCAAGGGAGTGCCCTTAGTCGGCAACAGTTTTTTAATGGAGAGTTAAACCCTTGGTCCTACGGTTATGCAATTGAATTGGGGATGGAATACAACTCACAGTTCAAGTTCACCCTTCTGGGCCAACAGCTTCTAAATACCGTTAGCGAAAGCTCTTTTGGTCAATTTGTTGCCCGGCTCATCGTGAGCTATCGTTTCTAAAAAAGTACTTTTAGTCCGGTTAAAAAATGAATTCCCGCTTGTGGGTAATAGCCTGCCCCTTCAACAGTAATTGCTTGTCCAGGTGAAGACCAGGTATCGTCATAGGTATAATAATAGCCGTTGGACGAATACCGTGTATTGAACAGGTTGTTGATCAACAACGACCATTGAATCTCTTTACTCCATCGCTTGGGCTGCCAGCGGTATACCGCATTTAAGTCGGTAGTAAAATAAGCATCCAATAGTGCATTTTCAGAATCATTATTGCCCATGTACTGTTTTCCGACGTATTTGGACAACAGTCCCACTTGGAATTGGGTAGAAGGAACATACATCAAGGCACTTCCGGCGATCAAACTAGGGGAATAAGCCAACTGAGTCTTGCCCAAATTTTCCAATATCCCATCGCGTTCAAAATAAAAGTCCAGATTTTGATTACTGCTGATCGCCAGATTGGGTTGCCACAACCAATGGGAATGAAGCATCATATTCAATTCCATTTCGAGCCCTATTCTTCGGCTTTTTCCTACGTTCTGACGAATGGGTGCTCCAACGGCATCTAGAGCTCCCGTTAAAACCAATTGATCTTTATATTCCATCCAATACACATTGGTTTGTGCTTGTATTTTGGGGGTTTTGATGCGCCATCCGAGTTCAAAATCATTTAGTTTTTCCGGTTTGGGAGTGCCGTTTTCATAATCGGTACGGTTGGGTTCCCTTTGGGCTTTGGCGTAGGAAAGATACACTTTTTGATCGGGGTTTAAGGAGTAGGTAATCCCAGCCTTGGGATTAAAAAACAAAAATTGATCATCCACCGAAAAGGGAGTCGGTCCTGCTAGCTCTCCCGAAACTATGTAGTCCAAAGCTCGGACTTGAAAATCAACAAATGCCACCAGACCCTCAACAAGGGGGTGCGTTGTTTTCGCAAAAAAGCTGCCTTCTGTTTTAATTCCTTGATTTTCATAAAAACGATGGTTTGGTGTGGTCTCCCCCAATGTCTTCCCCCAAATAAGGGTTCCAAAATGATCCCCTACATAACGGCTGAAAAGTCCTCCAAAATTAATGCGGCTT
>Ga0255762_10000342_pt1 | contig 41635 bp, 30 predicted proteins | sample 101ome_16_FD_179962 | JGI IMG/M metagenome (GOLD analysis project Ga0255762, IMG submission 179962) | Coastal salt marsh microbial communities from the Groves Creek Marsh, Skidaway Island, Georgia - 101401AT metaG (version 2) | ecosystem: Environmental > Aquatic > Marine > Intertidal zone >...
ACAATTTGAAACGGTAACTTCATTTGATTCATAATATTCAATAGGATTTACACCACATTGCAATTGACCAATTAATTTATACTTTCCTGGATTAAGTGGAGAAAATGGATTGGAGTCATCTATTAAATCAACAAAACCAATACCAGAAAGATCGTCATACCACCAAGAAAAACTATCAAGAGCTAGAATTCCATTGGCATTTATTTTAACATTGGGAAGACAAAGCTCACCTGCAATATTTGGTCTATCCAAATCAAGTTGAGGATCACTATTAAACCCTGCATAAAAACCTCCTGAAGTAGCATAACTATTTGAATTCCAATAGGAAACATAAAGTTCTCTATCAGATTCAAAAGAGACATCACCATCTAATCCACTAAATACATATGCTATATAATCAGCGCCTGTCACTGCACGAGAAGATACAGTTACTCCGTTACCAAAAGGACCCGTTATAGGGATCCTTACATTATCCCTATCGGTAGTTAATAACGAGGCTCCATTATTGGTAACTACAAAGGCATTACCATTAAAAGTATTTGAATTACCAACCCTGTTTATACTTGGAATATTGTCTAACTTTCCCGATACAGAACATGATAGTGGTGGGACAAAAAACATCCCTTGATTAGCAGCGCTTGGATTCCCCCCAGTGCCCTCACCTCCAATTCCTTGGTAAGCAAAAACATTTTTGGATGTACTTAAAAAAAGTGTACCACCATCAAACTGATCACCTTCTATAAGGTAGTATTCTCCAGCATTAATTATTGCTGTTGAGACCAATTGATCTCTCAAATAAATTTCAGTATTATCTTCATCGGCGACTATTAAAATATTTTCAATGTCATTCATTCCTTCCCCTTTGACAAAAATATATTCATTTCCTATCCTTGTATTGGGAACTATTTGGTCAATGCCGATATCTCTTCCTGTTGAAGAAGTATGATTTGACCCACAAACTGATCCTACATTTACAACTATATCTTTATTGGATTCAATAAGAGCCCCAATAAGAGCATCATTATAGGCCAAATTGTTAGGAGAGATGTTAGCAGAAATTATATAGGATTCTCCTCTGTTCAAATTAATAGTTTTTGAAAATGCCAAAGGAATTGGACTTGAGACTCCTGTTGCACCATTGCTTTTCATGTTATTGAAACTAATTCCCGCTTCCAAATCTGAAATAGTAACTTCAGTATTGTCCACAGTTGCCATTACAGAAACCATATTCATGCTGTTGGATTTTGCTGAAGTATTTACAAACATCCCCGTTCTAAACGATCTGCCTAATGCAGCTTCACCTTTACTGACCAATGCCCCTGCTTGAGCATTAGTGGTTGCCCCTCTAAATCGAACGGATACATAGGAGGGTTCACTTGTTTGAATAATGAATCCCTTATTCGTTAGAATACTATTTGAATTACTATTTCCAATTGTAAATTGAGTATTCCTGCCAGAACCAATATTTAATATGACAGGTGATAATCGATTGAGTACTCCAGAAATGTCATCTGCAGGATTTCCTACATGGGTAATTGTATAATTGATGTCGGATGTAGAAGGAGTTGAAATAAAAAGGTATTGTGAATTTGGATATTCACCAGTACCTCCTTTATCTGTTATAGGGGGGATATAATGAATTTTACTTAATTGACAATAAGCAATACTTGTAAAAAACATTAATATTACAATATAAAATTTGCTTCTAAAGATTGCCAAACCCTAAAATTTTTTGATAATTAAACGTTTGACAATTAAATTACTAAAATTTAGTGAATCTTACTTATTAGTATGATAATTATAAGGTTAGAAATTACTCAACAAATAAATCAGAAACTTTTTAACCAAAACATAAAATTGATTTCAAGTTATCTAAAGAAAATGTTGGAATAAAAAAATCCTCAGATCTACTGAGGATTTTTTTGAAGGTGTGCGGGTGAAGGGACTCGAACCCCCACGCCGTGAAGCACTAGATCCTAAATCTAGCGTGTCTACCAATTTCACCACACCCGCGTTAGGGAGGACAAATATAACTAAGTTTTCCTATTAATTTTCTACTTCTAAAAAAAATACATTGGTTAGATTTGTTACCATTGAATCAAGCTGTATGAAATCACTTTCAATCGACCAAAAACGTTACTTAGAGGAATGGATGGAATTTTTAAAAATCCCCTCCGTAAGTGCCGATCCTGCCTTTAAACAAGAAGTTGCCAAAGCCGCAGGTTGGGTAAAACAAGCGCTGGATCACGTGGGATGTACCACTACAGAAATTATTCCTACCCCTGGACATCCAATTGTGTATGGCGAACAGCTTATTGATCCCAAACTCCCTACCGTTTTGGTTTACGGTCATTATGACGTTCAACCTCCAGATCCGTTAGAATTATGGGAAAGTCCTCCTTTTGAGCCTGTCATTAAATCAACCTCCTTACACCCTGAGGGAGCCGTTTTTGCCAGAGGTGCCTGCGACGACAAAGGACAAGTGTTTATGCATATCAAGGCCTTTGAAGTAATGAAAAAAGAGGGTCTGATTGGTTGTAATATCAAATTTATGATAGAGGGCGAGGAAGAAGTCGGTAGTGATCATCTGGAAGAATTTGTAAAAAACAATAAATCAAAATTAGCCTGTGATGTTATTTTGATTTCCGATACAGGCATGATTTCAAAGGAACAACCTTCTATATCCACTGGGCTTCGAGGGTTGAGTTATATGGAAGTTACCGTTACGGGACCCAATCGCGATTTGCATTCGGGTTTGTATGGCGGGGCGGTGGCCAACCCGATCAATGTGTTATGTGAAATGATAGCAAAGCTACACGACGATCAAAAACGTGTTTGTATTCCTGGATTTTACGATACCGTTGAAGAACTCTCAAAAACCGAACGAGAGGAAATGGCAAAAGCACCTTTTGAGATTTCTGAATTTAAGTCCTCTATAGGAATCAATGATGTTTCTGGTGAAGCGGGTTATTCCAACGAAGAACGCAGAACCATACGCCCTACTTTAGATGTAAACGGTATCTGGGGAGGGTACATAGGGGAAGGAGCTAAAACAGTCATCCCGAGTAAAGCACACGCCAAAATCTCCATGCGCTTAGTTCCTAATCAAGATTGGAATGAAATCAGCACCTTATTCTCAACCTATTTTCAATCCTTAGCTCCCGCAGGAGTAAGGGTTGAAGTAGCAACCCACCATGGGGGCTATGCCTATGTGACTCCTACAGACAACCTTGCTTATAAGGCCGCACATCAAGCCTATCTCGATACCTTTGGCGTGGCTCCGCTGCCCAGTCGTGGAGGAGGAAGTATCCCAATTGTTCCAATGTTTGAAAATGAATTGGGGGTAAAATCCATCTTAATGGGGTTTGGTTTGGATACGGATGCCATTCATTCTCCCAACGAACATTTCGGACTCTTTAACTTTTTCAAAGGGATTGAAACCATTCCTAAATTTTATGAACACTACCTCCGACTTTGGAAGGAAACCAATTAGACTTTAAAAAGATTTGCTGCTAATCCGTCTGTTAAAAATTTTGCGCTTTTAGCAATTTTTAAATGATCGCCATCCCAGTACAAGTCTTGAGTTTCTAGCTGTCGAGCTGCTTGGGCTTCAAGATACTTGGCATAAGTTGAACCGAAAGTTGATTCAACAAATTCCAGCGAAATTCCTTCGATTGTCCTCAAACCCGTCATTACATATTCGTTATAACGGTCTCTTTTCGTAAGTTTTTCTTCCTCAGAGGGAAGCTTGCCATTTTCTATTGCTTTTAAATATAACAGATTGTTCGCTACATTCCACTTTCGAATAGAAACGCCGTCGTAACTATGGGCCGCTGGACCGATCCCTACATAAGGTTTTCCATTCCAGTAATTTTGATTGTTAACGGAAGAAAATCCCGGTTTGCCAAAATTTGAAAACTCGTAATTGACATATCCCTTGTCTTCCATTTTTTGAATCATTAGCTGGTAGTGTTCATGGACCGCCTCTTCGGGAAGCAACAGAACTTCCCCTTTTTTTACTTGATGATCCAAAGCCGTTTTGGGCTCTACGGTGAGGGCATAGGAAGATACATGGGGGGGTGTAAAACTCAGGGCAGTCTCAAGATTTTGCTCCCACTCGGCGTTGTTGGAATAGGGCATTCCATAGATTAAGTCTAAAGAATAATTGGTAAAGTGAGTTGAAACCTCTTCCAAAGCTTGTAAGGATTGCGCACTGTCGTGAGCCCTATTCATAAGAGTTAAATCACGATCTATAAAAGACTGCACTCCCAGGCTAAGCCGATTGACTCCCGCCGCTTTAAGGCCCTTTAAATAGGCAGCGCTTACATCATCTGGATTAACTTCTAGCGTGACTTCTAGCACAGGATTGACATCGACTAAATTTCGAATACGATCCATTATGTTTTGAATTTCTTCTGCATTTAGCAATGAGGGTGAACCTCCTCCAAAATAAACACTTTCTATTGGCGACTGAAGCTCATCAGTACGTTGAAATAATTCATTTTTAAGGGCTTTCCACATTCTATTTTTTTGCGTTAAAGAAGTAGAAAAATGAAAATTACAATAGTGGCAAGCTTGCTTACAAAAGGGGTAGTGAAAGTAGAGATTAGCCATGTAATACCCTCGTTACAAGTTGATTTTGTCAGGGTTTTGAGAGACATAAGCCCCCCAATCTGAAAACTTTTTTTTGATGTTTGTTTTGCCCCCATTGTAGTAATGACAAACTGCAGCAGCCAGTCCGTCCGTGGCATCTAGGTTTTTGGGTAACGTCTTAATTTTCAACAGCTGTTGAAGCATTTTTGCAACTTGTTCTTTGGAAGCATTACCGTTGCCCGTGATGGCCATTTTGATTTTTTTGGGGGAATATTCCGTAATGGAAATTTCTCTTGACAAGCCTGCTGCCATGGCCACCCCTTGAGCCCTTCCCAATTTTAACATGGACTGTACATTTTTGCCAAAAAATGGAGCTTCAAGTGCCATTTCATCGGGATGGTATTCGTCTATCAGTTCAATGGTTCGTTTGAAAATATGATGCAGTTTTAAAAAGTGATTGTCGTATTTTTTAAGATGGAGTTCATGCATTTGTATCAACCGCATGGATTTTTGGGTAATGGCAATCAATCCAAACCCCATGATGGTTGTTCCGGGGTCCACTCCTAAAATAATTCGCTCTTCCTGCATTAGTTAGATTCCTGCGCTACGATCCGAATCGGCAATTGAAATTCAGTCTCCACAAACGTCCCTACATTAGATTTTACGGCCGGCTTGGCCTGTGGCAGTTGGTATATTGCATTCGTTAAAATTGTTTCTATGTCAGGCAGGGCATCACGTAATGCATTGGAAAAATCAGCATTTTGAAGGGAAATATACCCTTCTTGATCAACTTTAATTCCTACTACAAATTCTTCGTCAATTTGTAGGGTGGCTTCAGGCAAGTTTTGGTTCAGATAGTCACTCAGTGTAGTTGTAACAACCTCTTGAAAACAATCTCTAAGTTCTGCTCCTTGAAGCTCGCCACAAGAATCAAAACTAGGTCCTATGTCCTGAGAAGACCAAGATGAGGCTTCCTTTATTTCTTTGGTTGAGACCTCAGTCGATTCAAACAAATGACAACCCGTTAGCTGAAATAAAAATAAAACCAATACAATCTGGATACGGTATTTTGAAAAAAGAATCATCTTGATTTTTAACATTTAAAGTTACAATTTTTATTTATTTTGAAGTCTATTTGGCTTCATTTTACATTGATAAATCATCTCCTCTAGCTATGGATCTTTTTTTAATTTGTGTCTCAAGTTTTTTAATTTTATTGGGTATAGCAGGAAGTTTTTTACCTGTAATTCCGGGTCCGCTTACCTCATGGGTTGGGCTTTTACTGCTTCGCTTTACAGAGGCGATTGTGGTCTCTACTGATTTTTTGATCATCAGTTTTGCCATAGCGCTTGTGATCTTTCTACTGGATATCTTTATACCCATAGTGGGCGCGAAAAAATTTGGAGGAGGCAAAGGAAGTACCTACGGGGCAAGTGTTGGCCTGGTGATCGGAATTCTGTTTCTTGGTCCTTTCGGTATCTTGCTGGGGCCTTTTTTGGGTGCTTTTGTAGGGGAATTAATAGTCAATAAAACCAATAAAAAAGGAGCTTTAAAAGCAGCTTTCGGATCGCTGATCGGTTTTCTTTCGGGAGTATTTTTAAAATTTATCGTAGGCCTGGCCTTTGCTTTTTACTTTATTGATTTTATCTGGGATGCTCGGGAAGTTTTATTCTAAAAATCAGGAAGAAACCCCTATCGCCAAAAATTCAATCAAACAACAACACTATACTTATTAAATGAATGTTGTTTGCCATTAGAATCTTTTTATGCTTTGCTACTATTGTAGGTATTTTCATGCGTCGTTCCTTTACACTAGAAAATAGAATAAAGATTAGTATTTTTGGACTTTATCTGTAGCCTATGGAATTGTTTTTAATCACATTTGGTCTTTTGTTTTTAGCCTTTGCGGGTATTTCTATTAAAATATGGGGCAAAAAAGGAGGTGAATTTGCTGGTACTTGTGCCAGTCAAAGTCCCTTTTTGAACAAAGACAATCAACCCTGTGGATTATGTGGAAAAATGCCCAACGAGACCGAATGCAAAAGCACTGCTTCTTTCAACAACTAAGTCGTAAATTGCTGACATGTATCGGGAAGAAGACGTAATTAGGAAGGCAAAAGCAAATGATCAACTTGCTTTTAACACGCTTTTCAATCGCTATTGGGATCCCGTTTATGCCTTTTTAGTTTCACGAACCGCAGATATCAATAAAGCCGAAGAACTTACATTGGAAACCTTTTCTAAGGCATTTGATCGAATCGATAGCTTTGATCCTACCCTTTCATTTATTTCTTGGATCACAACAATTGCTAAAAACCATCATATTGATAAATTCAGAAACACTAAAAGACAAGCTGAAAAGACAGGAACCGTTTCTGATTTGGACTCTAAGGAGCTTTCAAGCCCCGAACTCTCCCCAGAGGAGCTTTTGATTTCCAATCAAAATTTGGATTTTGTTTTATTACAAATTAAATCGCTTAAAGAAGAGTATCGCACCATATTAAAACTTCGTTATTTTGAGGACATGACCTTAAAACAAATAGAAAAACACTTAAACGAACCTGCCTCTAACGTCCGAGTAAAATTATTTCGAGCAAAAAAAATGTTGGCTAATAAATTAGACCGTGAATAAATTCAAACTTTCCAAACTAGGTCCTGGACTTTTATTTGCTGGAGCCGCTATTGGGGTATCGCATTTAGTACAATCCACCCGAGCAGGGGCAGATTTTGGTTGGGGGCTCGTATGGGCACTTTTACTGATCAATCTCTTTAAATATCCTTTTTTCCAATATGGTCCTCGGTACGCTCAAGCTACAGGTGAAACCTTGTTAGACGGTTATTACAAATTAGGAAGAGGCTACCTATGGGCCTATTTTATGCTGAATCTGGGGACGATGTTTACCATACAAAGTGCTGTAACCATAGTAACTGCAGGTCTTGCCTCCACGCTATTCGGTCTTACTCCCAATATTGTAGTTTGGGGGATAATTATTACGCTTTCGTGTAGCGCCATATTAGTACTTGGAAAATACCAGTGGCTGGATAAACTCATCAAGGTCATTATGATTACTCTTGCAGTAAGTAGTGTGTTAGCAGTAAGTGTGGCGTGGGTTAAAAACGATACTCCTCTATCCTTTTCTCAAGTTTTTCCAGAGTCCTCAGGGCTCTTATTTCTCATTGCATTTCTAGGTTGGATGCCTGCCCCTTTAGATATTTCCATTTGGCATTCAATTTGGACTCTTGAAAAAAATAAAAACCAACAAAACAATACGCTAAGAGACAGCTTATTTGATTTTAATGTAGGTTATATAGCCACCATAATTCTTGCCCTGTGTTTTTTAGGCTTGGGAGCTCTAGTAATGTATGGTTCGGGAACCCAGTTTTCAAGTCAAGGAGGGGTTTTTGCTCAACAATTAATTACGCTATATACCACCAATCTCGGTCAAGCTGCCTATGGTATCATAGGAATAGCTGCATTTACAACGATGCTCAGTACCACCCTGACTACTTTGGATGCCTCACCTAGAGCCATGTCTAAAACCGTACAATTGCTGTTTAATAAGGAAAAAAATTACTACCTGCTGTGGATGCTTTTACTTACTTTAGGAACTGCTGGCATTTTTGTTTTTCTGATGTCTGAAATGGGACAATTGGTGCAAATAGCCACAGTCTTGTCCTTCATTACGGCACCTTTGTATGCTTTTTTAAATTACCGTTTAGTAATCAGCAAGGCCATGCCAAAAGAATTTCAGCCGAAAACCGGCTTGCGATTCTTAAGCGTATTGGGGCTATTATTTTTAACTGGGTTTACCGCCTTTTATCTTTTGAGTCTCTAAGTAAGAGTTTGTATCTTTGCCCAAAAGCAGTTTGATGGAGGTAAAAGAAAAAGAAACCAAACACCAAAAAAAACCTGACTGGATACGTGTAAAACTTCCTACCGGAAAAAAATACACCGAACTCAGAGGTTTGGTGGACAAGTACAAACTCAATACGATTTGTACCTCAGGAAGCTGTCCAAACATGGGGGAATGCTGGGCTGAAGGAACGGCTACTTTCATGATCCTAGGAAACATCTGTACTCGCTCTTGTGGTTTTTGTGGAGTGCAAACAGGCAGACCCGGTGCCGTAGATTGGGCAGAACCCGAGAAGGTTGCCAATTCCATTAAACTGATGAACATCAAACATGCAGTCATTACCTCGGTAGACCGTGACGACCTGAAAGACATGGGGTCCATCATTTGGGCCGAAACCGTAAATGCAGTGCGAAGAATTAGTCCTCAAACCACTATGGAAACTCTGATACCTGATTTTCAGGGCAACACGCGCAACATAGATCGTATTGTACAAGTAGCTCCAGAGGTTGTTTCTCACAATATGGAAACCGTCAAACGCTTAACGCGTAAAGTACGGGTACAAGCAAAATACGACACCAGCCTCGAAGTGCTCCGTTACCTCAAAGAGCAAGGCATTAATCGAACAAAATCGGGTATTATGTTAGGGCTTGGCGAACACGAAGAAGAAGTGATGGAAGTTCTTCATGACTTAAGAAAGGTAAATGTAGATGTAGTAACCCTAGGGCAATACTTACAACCCAGTAAAAAACACCTTCCTGTTCAACAATTTATTACCCCTGATACATTTAAAAAACTGGAAACTTTTGCCCTTGACCTTGGTTTCAGACATGTGGAAAGTGGGCCCCTAGTGCGTTCTTCCTATAAAGCACACAAACACATCGCTTAGTCAAGCGCGAGTTGCTTTTTTAAAACGTCCTTGAATTCTCGTTCCCTAGCAGGAGTAAAGAAACCCATTTCTATAGGCAGGTAAAACAAATTTTCATCTTGCAACAAGAGATATAAACGTGTAAAATCCTTTTCTGTAGTTAGGATTACACCCGAATTCTGTGTGCTTTTAATTTGTTTGATATCGGAAGGAGTAAATCGATGATGATCGGGGAAAGACAAATGCACAAAGTCCAACTGTAACGATCTGAGATAGGCTTCTAGAGGAGCTGGATCCGCAATACCAGTTATCAGAGTAAAAGGCGTTTTTAAGGTGTTCAACTTTATCTGAGTTCCCTTATTTTGAATGCTAGTAGCGTAGTTTATTTTACTAAAAAAAACGTTTTGATTTGGTCTTACATTCAAACCTTCCCTAAAATCTTTCATTTGTTGTTCGGTAAGGTCATCGGGACATTTGGTCACTAAAATCACATCCGCACGTTGCGCCCCAGCTCTGGACTCTCTTAAATTGCCCATAGGCAACACAAAGTCTGAGCTGTAAGGTTCAGTATAGGTTGTGGTCAGCACAAGAGCAGTAGGCTGTACAAAACGATGCTGCATGACATCATCAAGAATGAGCAAATCAACTTCCGGTTGGGCTTGTTCTATTTTACGCAAACCTAAAAGACGCTTTTCGGCAACAACAACTTTAATTTCTCGGTGTTTGGAAAAAAATTGATACGGTTCATCTCCAATAGATGCTGCTGTACTGTTTTCATCAGCTACAAAAACCCCTTTGACCACCCTGCCGTAGCCCCTACTTAAAACAGCAATTCGAAATTGATTTTTAAAGTTTGAGATTAGATAATCCACTACCACAGATTTACCCGTCCCTCCTACCGATAAATTGCCAACCCCGATACTGGGGGTCTGTATTTTGTGTATGGGCAATAGCCCTCCGTCAAAAAAAACGTTCCGAAGGGTAGTAATTCCTCCATAGAGCAATGCAAATGGGAAGAGTAAAACACGCCATGTATTCATGCCCATGAAGATATATATTATATTTGTCATCAATCCCTTTTATGACCACGATAAAAAACATCATCGAAATTTTAGACCACTGGGCACCTCCCGCTTATGCGGAAGATTTTGACAATGTAGGGCTTTTAGTTGGAGATGCTCAAATTGAATGTTCCGGTGTAATGGTTAGCCACGATTGCATTGAACAAGTGGTCGATGAGGCTCTGGATACAAAATGCAATTTGATCGTTTGTTTTCATCCCATTATTTTTTCGGGTTTAAAAAAAATAACGGGTAAAGATTACGTTGAAAAAGTAGTGTTGAAAGCCATTCGTAATAACATAGCCATCGTTGCCTTGCATACCCGTTTAGACAACCATCCTGAAGGAGTAAATAAAGTCTTGGCTGATCGGCTCGGGATCATGGACACCAAGGTACTAGTTCCCAAACCCTCCGGTATAAAAAAATTGAGCACTTACGTCCCTACAAACCAAGCGGAAAAGGTGCTGGAAGCCTTACACCAAGTTGGAGCAGGAGCGATTGGAAATTACACCGAATGCAGTTTTACTTCAGAGGGTATTGGCCAGTTTAGAGGAAATGATAAAAGCGTACCTCATCTTGGAACACCGCTTCAGAAAACACAAGTGAATGAAGTTCAAATCCAAGTAGTATTTGAATCTCATTTGAAACATGCCATTGAAAACGCACTCTTAGAAGCACATCCTTACGAGAATGTCGCCTACGAAATGTTTAGCCTAGACAATACCTTAACCAGTGTAGGTATGGGAAGCATTGGAAGGCTAAACCAACCTATGGAAGAAAATGATTTTCTCACACACATTAAAGCTAAGCTTTCTTTAAAAGCGCTCCGACATAGCCCACTCACCGGAAAAATTATTAAAACAGTAGCTGTTTTAGGGGGTTCAGGTAGTTTTGCCATTCCCAATGCCAAACAGCAAAAAGCAGATGCTTTGATTACTGCAGATCTCAAATACCATCAATTTTATCAAGGGGAAAAAGACCTTTTGTTGGTCGACGTAGGACATTACGAAAGCGAGCAATTTACCAAAAATTTGATATTTGATTATCTTACCAAAAAAATGCCTAATTTTGCAATCGTTTTATCACGTACCAAAACAAATCCTGTTAATTATTTCTAATTATGGCCAAAAAAACTGAAGCAACTGTCGAAACTAAATTAAGAGCCCTATACGACTTACAACTTATTGATTCTCGTATTGATGAAATCAAAAATTTAAGAGGTGAGCTTCCCCTAGAAGTTGAAGATTTAGAAAATGAAATCGCAGGACTTACTACTCGACTAGATAAAGTCAAAGCTGAGATAAACGAAGAAGAACACGAAATCACTGAGCAAAAACAAACCATAGAAACAGCTAAGGAGTTACTCAAGAAATACGAGGAGAAACTCAAGAATGTTCGTAACAATAGAGAATATAATTCCATCGTAAAAGAGCAGGAATTCCAAGAACTTGAGATCCAATTAGCCGAAAAGAAAATCAAAGAATTCAAGGCACGCATCGAACAAAAAGAAGAGGCTTCTCAAGGAATTAACGAACGTTTAGAAGAAAGAAATGCCCACCTCAAAGCTAAAAAAGGAGAACTGGATGCCATCTTAAAAGAAACACACAAAGAAGAAGACTTACTTCAGAAAAAATCTTCTGAATTTGAAAAACAAATTGAGGAGCGTTTAATTTCTGCTTACAAGAGAATCAGAAGTAGCGTTAAAAACGGTTTGGCTATCGTTCCTGTTGAGCGTGGAGCATCCGGTGGATCGTATTTCTCTATTCCCCCACAAGTTCAACTTGAAATTGCGTCTAGAACTAAAATCATCATGGACGAACACAGCGGAAGAATTCTTGTAGACCCTGAATTAGCGAAAGAAGAACAGGCTAAAATCCAAAAATTAATCGGAGGCTAAGCCCCTATTATTCCCAATAATCAAACACCAATATTGACTCCGTAAGGGGCACGAAGAGGGTGACAAATTTTTGATGGATGGGATGGGGTAAGTAAATACTATCGCGGTCTTGAGCCGTGTTAAACTTCATCGTCAAACTATGGGTATACCCTCGATTCAAGCCCTCAGGGGAAGTATTTTTACCAAAGTTTAATTCCTCAACTCCCTCAATCTGCTGTAAGCTGTAGGCCGCATCTTCAACCAATTGCATTTCGTTTACATCAACTGTAGATTTAAACTGAATGAGCACCAAATGAATCAGTTTTTTTGCGTTCAGATTGGTGTGTTCTTTCGGATGTTCCTGCCCGGTAACATTATAATACCCGACTAGAAAAGTCAACGAATAAAAAACCGCTAGAATTAAAAATGAAAGCCGGTCTGTAGTTCCTATTTTTTTCAAGACATGAATTTTAACTAAAGTATTGCTTTTCATGGGAACAAAAAAATCTGCCCGTTGTCTGGAGGTTTTTTTAAACAAACAATCTCAACTAATCTTTCTAATGAAACAGACAAACGGGCAGATCACTAAAACCAAATCTATAGTTATGACTGGTTTACAAGCAAAAGGTTACATTCCATTTCCCTAATTATTTGTTAAAACGGGTGTGTTTTGAAAATTTAGTGATGCTAAAATTCCTTTAAGAGGTATAAATTCCGTTAAAGGCCCCTATTGCTAGAGCGAATTTCTAAGAATTAACCTGAATTCATTTTTATGCTTAAGAGGCTGAGCTTCTGAAATGATTTGGGCCGTATATTTCCCCATTTCTTCAAAATCGGTTGACATCACAGTTATGCCATTTTCTAACACTTCTTTTAGCACCGTATCATTATATGAAATTACCCCCACCTCTTTACCTAATTCACGATTTGAAAGTCGGCATAGCTTGATAAGATTGGATAAATCGTTTTCACTTATTAATACATAGGCCTCTCCCTTGTTGACTTTGTGAGCCGGATCTATCGAACTGATGATTTCGTAATCAATGGAGTTAAAGAGACAAAATTTGGTAAACCCTTGAACGATTTCGTTGGGGTAAGGATAGGTATTGTTGTCTGGAAAAGCCAAAATCATTTTTTGATAGGTTTTCAATTGATCCTTGAGCTTTTGTAAGGCATTAAAGATATCTTCAATAAAATTTTGGTATACACAACCAAAATAACCCTCAATTCCCTGAATCAAATTATCGATGACAATAATTTTATCATCAGGCAGCTTTGATAGAACTTTTGAGAGCGCTTTTGGGTCGTATTCTGAAAAATGAGGCATGATCACATAATAGTGGTATCCCTCCAGATGATCATTGAGTATTTGTTTGAACAGACCAAAGTCGCAATGGTACACATGTAGACTTAAGGTTGCTTTATCCTTTAGTTTTTCAGCTATTTGATCGTATATTACTTTTTTATACGCACTCAACTTGTTGAATAGCAACAAGACTTTGACCTTAGCATCCGGAAAACGGGAAGACACATAATATCCAACCCCAGGAGTAGATTCAATAATTTGACTTTCTTTTAAAAGCGCATAGGCTTTTTCAACCGTATCTCTTGAAAGTAAATAATAAATGCTTAATTGGTTAATGGAAGGGAGTTTTTGTCCCGAACGAATCGTGCCACGCGCTACCTTAGCCGTAATACTATCAGCAATTTGCTTGTATTTAGGAACTTTAGAATTTTCACTTATATTAAGGGTGATAAAGTCAACAAATTCGTCCATTTATTCAAAAGGTTTGCTCTAAAATGATAAAATAAATCCAATGCATCATCATTAATACGAAAAATTCAAACAGTAAGGTGCAGGACAGTTAGCCTAAAGTTTTAAATATCTTTGCCTTTAGACTTCATTTAACTGTGAAAGCAAACGAATTAAACTTAAAAAAGTACCCGTGATATGGATCACTCTAAAACAAACTCTTTCAAGCATGTAAACTACCTCTGGGATGACAAACATGCCAATACCTTGGGAGCAGATCAATTAGCTCTTTTTTTATACCGCTCCAATATACTGGGAGCAGACCTCCGGATCACCAATTACGGGGGTGGAAATACCAGTTGTAAAACCATAGAACAAGATCCGCTTACGGGTGAAAAATGTGAAGTTATGTGGATCAAAGGGTCAGGAGGCGATATCGGCACCCTAGACCGATCCGGAATCGCAGGACTCTACACCGAGCGCTTGCGAAATCTTAAAAATGTTTACCAAGGCTTAGCAGATGAGGACCGCATGGTTGGCTTATTCAACCATTGCATTTTTGACTTAGACAGTCGGGCTCCCTCTATAGATACCCCTTTGCACGGATTGCTTCCCTTTCCCCATATCGATCATTTACATCCCGACGCCTTAATCGCCATTGCGGCGGCTAAAGAGGGTAAAAAAATTACTCAAGAAATTTGGGGCGATACCATGGGATGGGTCGATTGGCAACGTCCGGGTTTTGATCTGGGGCTTCAATTGGAAAAATGCCTAAAATCCAATCCGGGAATCAGGGGAATAGTTTTGGGCAGTCATGGGTTGTTTACCTGGGGAGAAACATCTAAAGAGTGCTACCTCAACAGTTTAGAAGTGATAGAACAAGCCTCAGCCTATATAGATGCAAAAATCAAAGCAAATGGAACAGTATTTGGAGGGGCACGAATCGAATCGCCTGATACCTCCAAGCGAAAGGCGCAAGCAGCTAAACTTATGCCCGTTTTACGCGCGTTGTGTAGTTCAGAACAAAATATGGTCGGCCACTTTAACGACAGTCTTGAAGTACTCGAATTTGTAAACAGTAAAGACCTTGAAAGGCTCGCTCCTATGGGTACTTCCTGCCCCGACCACTTTTTGAGAACCAAAATAAAACCCTTGATCCTTCCCCTAGAAGCAGCTGAGGATCTTTCGAATGTAGAAGCGATCAAAAAAAGCTTAGCCCCTCATTTCGAAACCTACAGAAACGAATACGCCGCTTATTACAACCAATGTAAAAAAGAAAACAGTCCTGGCATGCGAGATCCCAATCCAGTAATATTACTCTATCCTGGAATTGGGCTGTTCAGTTTTGCTAAAAACAAACAAACGGCACGTGTGGCATCCGAGTTTTACTTAAACGCAATAAATGTCATGAGAGGTGCAGAAGCCATTTCTTCCTACACCTCCTTGCCCCTGCAAGAAGCCTTTGATATTGAATATTGGCTTTTGGAAGAAGCAAAATTACAACGGCTTCCCAAAGAAAAACCCTTGTCTAGAAAAATAGCTTTGGTTACCGGAGCAGGAGGAGGCATCGGCAAGTCGATCGCTAAAAAATTAGTAGCGGAAGGGGCTGTAGCGGTTTTGTTAGATATTTCTGAAGAAAATCTAAAAGAGGCAGCAAAAGATTTTGCCAAAGACACCGCCATTTCCGTAGTCTGTGACATCAACGATCAAAAAGCCATTGAAGAAGCAATACAACAAAGCTGTCTGCATTTTGGAGGAATAGATATTGTGGTTCACAGCGCAGGACTTGCCATTTCAAAGCCCCTATCCGAAACAACCACTCAAGATTGGGACTTGCTTCAAAATATTTTAGTAAAAGGGCAGTTTGAACTGTTCAAACAGGCTGCAGAAGTGCTTAAACTTCAAGAAAAAGGAGGTAATTTTATTACAATTGCCAGTAAAAATGGCCTCGTGGCTGGACCTAATAATGTAGCCTATGGTACTGCAAAAGCGGCTCAGCAGCACATGACGCGCTTGTTGGCGGCCGAATTGGCTTCGGAAAAAATTCGCGTGAATACCGTCAACCCCGATGGGGTGATCGTGGGAAGTAAAATTTGGGAAGGAGCCTGGGCGCAAGGCAGGGCCGCCGCCAATGGAATTAAAGTGGAAGAGCTCCCCGCCTTTTACGCCAAAAGAAACCTTTTGAATCAAATCATCACCCCCGACGATATTGCGCAAGCTGTTTTTTCATTAGTGGCGCTGTTGGATAAGTCTACAGGTAACACCATTAACGTAGACGGTGGAATGGCTAATGCATTTGTAAGATAAGTAGAACTATGTTGACAAAAGAAGCAATACATCAAGTAAATCAAACAAAAGAAAATAATCATGCTCAGGAATATCATGCCTTAGCTGAAAAATTAAGCGCGCAAGGAATGGACCCAGAACAGCTTTTAGGCAAGCTTGAAAAATTCCAAATTGCGGTTCCAAGCTGGGCCTTAGGGGCAGGAGGGACAAGATTTGGAAGATATGCCTTTGGGGGGGCTCCCAGAACACTTTTGGAAAAAATTGAAGATGTCGGCTTACTCCATGCCCTCACTAAAAATAGCAATGCCATTTCACTGCACATTCCATGGGATGTACCCAAGGACATTAACGCGATTAAGGAAGCGGCAAGGGCCCATGAACTCATTTTTGATGCAGTAAACTCAAACACCTTTCAAGATCAAGCCCATCAAGAACATTCGTATAAATTTGGTTCGTTATCCCATGTCGATAAAGCCGTAAGAGATCAAGCTATTGCCCATAACAAAGAGGTAATTCAAATTGGAGAAGCCCTAGGATCTAAAAGCATTACTGTTTGGCTTGCAGACGGTTCCAACTTTCCAGGACAAACTAATTTTCAGAAAGCGCTTCACTATACCCAAGACAGTCTACTTGAAATTACAAACGCAATGCCTGAAGATTGGCGTCTTTTTATAGAATACAAACCCTATGAACCACATTTTTACAGTACTGTAATTCAAGATTGGGGCACCTCTTTTTTGCTGGCTAATGCCTGTGGCCCCAAAGCCTTTACCCTAGTCGATCTTGGTCATCACCTCCCCAATACCAATATCGAACAAATTGTAGCCACGCTCCTGATGCAAGGTAAATTGGGTGGGTTTCATTTTAATGACAGCAAATACGGCGATGATGATCTTACGGTAGGGAGCATACAACCTTATAAGCTCTTTCTAATATTCAACGAATTAGTATACGGTATGGCTACCAATAAAGACAATCCTCCACTGGCTTGGATGATTGATGCCAGTCACAACACTAAGGATCCCCTAGAAGATTTGCTTCAGTCTATAGATGCGATTTTAGAATCTTATACTAAAGCTTTGCTTGTAGATCAAACTGCGCTGCATCATGCGCAGCAAAACAATGATGTGGTTTTGTGTCAAGAACTCTTACAAAATGCTTTTAAAACCGATGTCCGTCCTTTAGTGCGGGAAATGCGACTGAGAAAAGGAGGGGCACTGGATCCCTTACTTACCTTTAGAGAAACCAAACAACGCCAAAAAAGAATACAACAAAGAGGCGCAGATGCTCTATCTTCTGGATTATAGGCCACCGCATGAAAAAAGAACAGGGAATTGTCGTTTTTGATATTGGGAAAACACACAAAAAGTGTTTTGTTTTTTCTTTAGAATTCCAACTTCTTTTTGAAAAAAGCATTCAAGTCAATCCAATTCCCGATGAGGATGGTTTTTTATCGGATGACCTGCGCTTTACCTTAGACTGGATGGAAGGACTTTTAGAGGAACTCCTCCTTGCTTTTACTGTAAAAAAGGTAAATTTTTCTGCCCATGGAGCCAGTTTTGTTCTTATCGATTGGAATGGGGAGCCCCGACTGCCCTTATACAATTATTTAAAACCGGTTTCTACCACAATTGAAAACGAATTTTACGAACGTTATACGGATTTAGAATTAAGCTCCGCTTCCCCACGATCAGGATTTTTAAATTCGGGATTTCAACTCTACTGGCTTAAAAAAACAAGACAAAAAAAATTTGAGCAAGTCCACTATGCCCTACACCTCCCTCAGTTTTTTCATTACTATTTTACGGGAAACGCAATCAGTGAGTACTGCAGCATAGGATGCCATACCAGCCTGTGGAATTACACCTTAGCCACTTACCAAGACTGGTTGACACAAGAGGGCATAAGCGCCTTACTCCCTCCCCTTTGTACTGCTGAAAAAACCTGGAAAGGCACCGGTTTACTTCAAGAAATTTCGGTAGGTGTCGGTTTGCATGACAGCTCTGCTGCTTTGCTTCCTTATGTAAAAGCAATTCAAAAACCTTTCATTTTATTGAGTACGGGTACGATGAATGTGGCCCTTAACCCATTTTCTAAAGACCTCTTAGTAGAGGAGGAATTGAATCAAGGCTGCTTGCATTACATGACACCCCAAGGACAGCCTGTGAAAGCCAGTCGTTTTTTTATGGGGGGTGCACATGAACAACTTTGTGGTTCGATTGTCTCTCATTTTAAGTGTAATTCTGATTTTTATAAAACCCTAACCTACGAGGCCGAAGTTTTTGATCAAGTCACTCCTTTGAACGGTTTGAATTGGTCGATTGCGACTATCGATTTTAGCCTACCACAAACTGCTTTAAAAAAATACACCTCACCAAAAGAGGCTTATTATGCACTCATGAAAACCCTTTTGCAAATTCAATTGGACGCTTTGGCTCATGTAATAGGGAAAACAAAAATTGAACGAATCTATCTCGATGGAGGATTTCAAAAAAATCAGGTTTTTGTAAAACACCTCTCAAGGTGCTTTGCAGACCTTGAAGTATACCGAAGTGATTTTGCCTTAGGAGCTGCATTAGGAGCAGCATTGACTGTACATCCAAGCGCTTTTGAGGAACAAGAATTACACACAATTTACGGTATGGAACGAATTTAAACGGACACGAAATTTTTAACTTATGGAACCAACAGCAAACAAAACCAACAACAACGAATACGAAAACGAAAAAGTACCAAAAAGTGCTTTAAAGAAGTGGACTCATTTTTTAGGTATGTACGCAGGAGAACATGCTGCGGGAACAGAATTTGTCATAGGACCCTTATTTCTCACAACAGGAGTGAGCGCATTTGATCTGCTCGCTGGTTTGCTGATCGGAAACTTGTTGGCAGTGTTAAGTTGGCGTTTTTTAACTGCAGAAATTGCCGTTACCTATCGGTATACGCTCTATCATCACTTGGAAAAAATAACAGGAGCAAAATTGGTTAAGCTATACAATGTTGCCAATGGAGTATTATTTTGTTTTCTCGCAGGTGCAATGATCACTGTATCTGCAACTGCCGTAGGAATTCCATTTGATATGGAAATGCCTCAGCTCACGGACACCCTTCCGAACGGAATTACCTGGATATTGGTCGTTTTAATTTTGGGGCTTTTGTTTTCCCTGATCGCTGCCAATGGGTTTGCCACCGTTTCTAAAGCTGCCAATTTTATGGCTCCCTTCATCATACTTGCTTTTGTTATTTGTGGTTTTGTAGCTCTTAACCAGCTTGGAGTTGGGTCGTTTTCAGACTTTTGGAACATATGGGGAGCGGGCAGCACGCCTTTCCCTGGTCAAATTAAATATACCTTTTGGCATGTGTGTTTTTGGTCTTGGTTTGCGAATGCAGCCATGCATATTGGAATGTCAGACTTGAGTGTTTTTCGTTATGCCAAAACCCCTGACGCCGGATGGACCACTGCCATTGGCATGTATGTTGGACATTATATTGCATGGATAGCCGCAGCATTACTTTATGCCGTTTACATTCAAACCCCCGAAGCTCAAGCTTTTTTAGCCAATGGAACTGCCCCAACGGTAGCCCCCGGCCCTTTGGCTTACAATGCGATCGGAGTGTTCGGTATTTTAGCAGTTGTCCTAGCAGGATGGACCACAGCCAACCCTACCATTTACAGAGCGGGTTTAGCTTTTCAAACATTTTTTCCAAAAAAATCTACCTTTTGGGTTACTATGGTAGCTGGCGCAATTGCTACAACGGCAGGTTTATTCCCTGCTTTTGCCATGAAATTACTTGATTTTGTTGCCCTGTATGGTTTTATTTTAGCGCCGGTAGGAGCCATCATTGTTGCCCAACATTTTTATGGAACGCGATTTCACATTCCAGACTATTTAAGCGCTCCCTTGGATCGGGCATTCAACTGGAAAGTGCTTTGGGCATGGATTATAAGTATTGTAGTGTTTTACGGACTGTCGGTTCAGTTGGATCTTTTTCTTTCCTTTTTAACATTACCCACTTGGATTAGTTGTGGAATCCTCTACCTACTCTTTAGTAATTACTCTTCTAAAGGAAAACTGTAGCAATAAAATGAATTCTTAATGAGACAAGAGAAGCGCGTTCAAATAAATAAAACAAAAATCAACATAAGAGGTTTGGTACGCCTTGGGGGTTTGTTTCTTTGTTGTCTTATGCTATACAGCTGCCAAAAACCCCTGCCCCAAGCTAGAGGCTTACGTACAGATTTGATGCGAAATGCGGACTATGTCGGTAAAAATGGATTTGAACAACCCATTGATTTAAACGATCAAATCGTCTCAAACCCCGTGTATGAAATTGCAAAAGTTCGAACCCAAACGCCTTTATTTCATTGGATTTTAGATCCACAATCTTCAGCTTCTGTTGCCTATCAAATTTTGGTAAGTAGTGATCAAAGTCGTTTAGCTAAAAACGAAGGAGACCTATGGGACAGTGGGCAGGTGAATAGCTCCCTTTTTTCTGCTATTTATCAAGGCCTTCCCCTTCAGCCCAACAAGGTGTATTATTGGAAAATCCGCTATTGGGAAAAAGACAAAACACCAACCCAGTACGCTGATTCGCAGGCATTTGTTTTAGATCCTAACCCAAGTGGAACGCAGTTTTCACAAGAACCCCTAAGAGCAGTGGATCAAAAAGCAACGCTCTTTAAAAAGTCAAAAGGATATTTCATTGATTTTAATAAAGCTGCCTTTGGAAAATTACGCATGCAACTCTTTGCTACTAAAGTGGATACCCTCTCAGTCACAGTAGGAGAATTAAAGGATTCAAAGGAATGGGCTGTTGCTAATCTAGGCGGAAATATTCGGTATTTTAAAACACAGTTAGTTCTCAAGCCTGGTACCCACTGGTATGAAATCGAGTGGCCCGAAGATCACAAAAGGGCACGTAATCCGTTTATGATTCCCATGCCGGATTATATCGGAGAGGTTTTCCCTTTCCGGTATGTTGAACTCAACAATTACGAGGAGGAATTGAACACCGAACAGGTGATTCGAACCCTAGTGCATTACCATTTCAACGAAGAGGCTTCTTATTTCAACTCAAACGACCCCATTTTAAATCAAGTTTGGGAATTGTGTAAGTATTCCATGAAAGCAACCAGCTTTTTAGGCTACTATGTGGATGGGGATCGGGAACGTATTCCTTATGAGGCTGACGCATTCATCAATCAACTCTCCCACTACGCCGTAGATGCAGAATACGGTCTTTCAAGAGGGAGTATGAAACACCTTTTGTTCAATCCTACCTGGCCTACAGAATGGACACTGTATACCATCTTAATGGCATGGTATGATTTTTTATACACTGGAGACGACCGCTTCATCACAAAATATTACGAGGAATTAAAAATCAAAACCCTGATGGATCTGGCCGATGATTCGGGTTTAATCAGTACCCAAACAGGGAAACAAACCGAAGAATTTTTTACCCGTTTGCACAAAAAAAATTGGGGAAACAACAACCTTCTGAGGGATATTGTTGACTGGCCACAGAAAAATCCACCGGGGGGTTATACCGATTTAGAAGACTATATAGGTTCGGAAAAAGAACATCCAGGAGAGAACGACGGCTATGTATATGAAACCTATAATGCCGTAGTGAATGCACTATACTATGGGGCTTTACGCTATATGAAACATACAGCAACCTATTTGGGTAAAACAGACGATGCTGCATTCTTTGAACGTCAGGGGGAACGGGTAAAAAAACAATTCCTCATCACTTTTCAAGATCAAAGTAGTGGATTAATCAAGGATGGGGAACGAACGAATCATCACTCGCAGCATGCCAATATGTTTGCCTTGACTTTTGGATTGATCCCAGATGAAAACAAAGCTGCTGTGCTTGATTTTGTGATAAGTAAAAATATGTCATGCAGTGTCTACGCAGCCCAAATTCTTTTAGAAGGCTTATTTGATCATGGGGGTGCTGAACAAGGGATTGCTTTAATGGCGGCTACCACAGAACGCAGTTGGTACAATATGCTCCGATTTGGATCTACCATAACGATGGAGGCCTGGGACAGAAGGTACAAACCCAATCTCGATTTAAACCATGCTTGGGGAGGTGCCCCAGCCAATATCATTGTCCGGAAAATGATGGGGGTGGAACCCCTTACTCCCGGTGCTCAAAAAATTAAAATTCACCCGAAAATTGGATCGCTCTCTACTGCTGAATTAAAAACAAGTTTCATCAGCGGTCCCGTTCGTATAAAATGTGAACAAAGTAAAACTGCTTACCGGCTTGAACTCCACACTGCTGGTGGTGTTCAAGCGGATGTCAAGATTCCAGCAGTCTATGGCTCAAAACAACTTTACATCAACGGCAAGCCATCCAACCTGAAGGCAAAAGACGAAGTATTTCACCTGGTAGATTTCCCATCTGGCAGCGCGCTGTTAGAAGTTAAATAAGATCTTCCTTTCAACCTTTTGTCGCATTATACTTCATTTCTCCCATTTCCACACGCACAGATCTTAGGGTTTGTGCTCTGCTTCGCTGAATGGTAAAGGTGAATTCTGGATTTGAAGCAAAAAAATAGGCATCTTTTCCATTGGGCACTAACTCTTCTTTATTTTCTTTTAAACGAATAAACAGCTTTTGCCCTTCTGAAACGATAGAAAAATCGTTTCCAAAGCCGTTGTAAGCGGTGTAATTACCGATCAATTCATTCAATTGGGTAGTTGCCAAATTTTCTGCAAGGGGAATCGTAAATTCATAGGATCCAGAACCTAAAAGTACTTTAGAATATCCTTCTTCTGAACCCAAAAACTCCAGGGATTTTAAGGATTCAATCGGCTTTTTTCCTTCCCTTATTTGGGAGAAATTTTCCGACAACAAGTATACCTCCGCTTGAGTATTGGCCGGAATGGTGAATTTTTGGATTAGTTCGTTTTCCTTGTATTCCCAGGCCGATGTAATGGTGCCGTAATAGGTTTCTAAGCTTCCTTGAGCCTGAGTTAATCCTCCTCCCGGAGAGGGCTTTATACTAAATTTTTTATAGCCAGGAGTGGCGACATCTGCATTGATTCCAGCAATGTTTTGATACATCCACTCCCCTATAGCGCCATAGGCGTAGTGGTTATACGAATTCATTCCCGGATTTTGAAAGCTTCCATCGGGTTTGATCCCATCCCAACGTTCCCAAATAGTCGTTGCTCCCATAGTAACAGGATATAACCAAGAGGGATAGGTGTCTTGCATCACCAATTCGTAGGCAATGTCTTTTCTGCCAAATCGACTCAATACATGACACAAGTAGGGTGTTCCTAAAAATCCGGTGGTAAGGTGGTAACCGTAACGCTTAATGTTATCCACCAACCTATTAACAGCCTGTTGTCTTTGACTTTCTGGCAACATATCAAACTGCAATGCCAATACATAAGCGGTTTGTGTATTCGGGCCTACCCGCCCCGATTTAGTGACAAACTCATTTTGAAATGCTTTCTTAATATCCTCTAGGAGCACTTTGTACTTTTTTACGTCACTATCATGACCCAAAACCTGCGCTGCATTAATAAGCAATTGAGTAGAATTCGCAAAAAAGCATTGGGTGATAAAGTATTTATCCGTGATGGCCGCTTTACCATCGTTATCGTCATCGGGACGGTAGAACAGCCAATCTCCAAAATGAAAACCACTTGCCCAAAGATTGTCTTCGCTCTGGTTGACCATATAATCAACCCATGATTTCATGCTTGGATACTGTGTTTCCAGTAGTTTCCGATCGCCGTAAAGTCGATACGCATTCCAAGGAATAATGGTGGCTACGTCTGCCCATCCGGCACTTCCTGTTGCGTTCTTCCCTAAAACATTAGGTACTACATGAGGTACTGCGCCACTTTCCAACTGATCCGTAGCCACATCTTTCATCCATTTTGAAAAAAAGTTGTGTACGTTCATGTTGTAGGCAGCTGTATTAAAAAAGGCCTGGGCATCCCCTGTCCAGCCCAGTCGTTCATCTCGTTGTGGACAATCGGTCGGTACATCCAAGAAATTTCCTTTTTGCCCCCATTGGATGTTTTGCTGTAGCTGATTGAGTAATGGGTCTGAAGTAGAAAATTGTCCTGTAGGTTTCATGTCGGAATACAAGGCAATCGCAGTAAGATTTTGATCCTCAATGGCAAAAACATCTCCTTTAATTTTAATGTATCTAAACCCTTGGAAGGTAAAGTGGGGTTCCAAAATTTGATCTGTACCGTCTAGTATATAGGTCATTTTTTGATCGGCATCCCGTAAGTTATCCGTGTAAAAATTACCCTCTTTATCCAATACTTCGGCATGGTAAATTTCGATACGCTGCCCTGGTTTTCCTTTGACTTTCAGTTGAACCCAACCGACCAGGTTTTGACCAAAATCTACCACGGTTCCTCCTTCTTTTTCTTCAAAACGAGCGACAGGCTTGATCCGTTCTTGTTTTTTAATCAGCTCATTTTCAGTTGCGATTAGATTTTTTTTCGAAAAATCTTCTTCTTTGACAGTTTCCCATGTTTTTGAAAAATTAGGCTCTGACCAGCCGTCTATTTCTTGTTGGGTATCGAAAGTTTCTCCGTCATAAATTTCTGAAAAAACCACAGGTCCTTTGGCGCATTGCCACGTCTTATCTGTAATTAGTTTTTGAGTGGTTCCATCATCGTATTCTATACTGAGCTGGAGCAGTAGAGCAATGTCTTTGCCGTAATGATTATTTCTATCGCCCCAAGCCAAAAATCCCCGATACCATCCATTGCCCAACATGGCTCCAATGGCATTATTCCCCGGGACTAGTAGATCACTTATATCGTAAACCTGATATTGCAATCGTTCGTCATAACTGGTCCAACCGGGTGTCAGATAGGCATTTCCTATACGTTTTCCATTGATAAAAGCTTCATACATTCCGTGTGCTGTAACATAAGCCGTGGCGCGTTTGATCTTCTTTGTAGGAATTTCAAATTCCTTTCGAAAAAGGGGACTCTCCCGTTGTTCCGTTTCTGGGTAGCTAGGAGTTATCCACTGGGCTGTAAATTCTATGACTGGATTGAGAAATCCCATCTGCCAGGAGGCAGGGGAACTCCATCGGGAAGATTTTCCTTTTTCATCCCAAACCCTTACCTGCCAATAATAGGTCGCTCCTGATTCTAATTTAGGCCCTGCATACTCCACAAAAACAGATTGTGCAGAGGCTATTTTTTGAGTATCCCATAGGACTTCTCCGGTAAAGTCAGCTGTTCCTTTGACCACCCTAAGCTGATAGGCAGATTGAGATTTATTTCTCGTTTTGGAAGACATCATCCAACTGAAACGAGGATTTTCAATAGCAATCCCTCTAGGGTTGGTTTTATTTTCTACTAATAGCTGGTCTAAATTCAATTGGCCAAATGCAGTTGCTGACCATAACAAGAGTACCCCTAAATTAACGACTGTTTTCATTGTATTAAATTTTAAAATTTGGACGAAGAGGGTATAGTTCCCTTGCTTCTCCTGATTTACTTTGCTCAAAAAACACACCTAAGTTTTCATTTAAACTGTACTGTATTCCAAAAGCATTTTACGTAAACTTTATTTATTTCGTTTCAAAATATCTAAAATACAAAAATAGCTGTCCTGTACTGTGATGCTGGTTGGGAAAAAATTGATAAAAAGGAATGGGAATAACTAAAAAAAGAGATCACAAACGGATCTCTTTTAAAGGCTGTGGGCGCTGAGGGATTCGAACCCCCGACCCCCTCGGTGTAAACGAGGTGCTCTGAACCAACTGAGCTAAGCGCCCCATGATTATCTCAATGAGATGGCAAATATAAAATATCTACACAAATTCGCCACTATTCCTTTCTAAATTTTAAGTTTTTTGATTTTTTAAATGAGCCAAGACCTCTGCAACCACAAAAGTACTTCCACAAACCAAGATCAAATCGTTTGGTTTTGCAGCAGTACGGGCTGAAGTAAAGGCATGAACTACCGTTGGGAAAAAATCAATTTTCTTCGAGGGTTCAAAGGGTTCCGCTTGTAATTCTGCTACGGGAATAGCTCGGTCGAGTTTGGGACTAGAGAGGTAGAAGTATGCCTCAGAAGGAAAAAGTGAAAGTAAATCAACCACCTTTTTACCTTTGACAAAACCCATTACCAAATGCAGTTGATCGTATTCTAAGGTTTGAAGTTGGGCGGCCAGAAAAGAGAGTCCTTCTTTGTTGTGTCCTACATCGAGAATAATTTGAGGAGCAGTAGCAACGCTTTGCCACCGACCGGCTAATCCGGTATTGGATATCACATTTTTCAACCCTTTTCGGATCGTAGTTTGATTCAATTGAGCATCCCCCAAACAGCCTAGTGCGGTTAAGACTGTTCCTATATTTTGAGCTTGGTACAAGCCCGTAAGATCCGTATCTATTTCTTCGTCTAGTGCACTTGCAAAGCTCAGTTTTGCCGAACGCTCCAAGGCAACTTGCTCGAATACTTTTTGAGTCTCCTGGTCTTTTTCACCCACCACCACGGGGATTCCATTTTTAATAATGCCTGCTTTTTCCCCAGCTATTTGAGCTCGGCTCGTGCCCAAAAATTCCATATGGTCCAGTCCGATATTGGTAATTACGGAAAGTACGGGCGTGATAATGTTGGTAGCATCGAGCCGTCCTCCCAGTCCTACTTCAATAATAGCATAGTCCACTTGACTGGTTTTAAAGTGAGTAAAAGCCATCCCTACTGTCATTTCAAAAAAAGAAAGCTGTTGAGCTTCAAAATAAGCCCCATGTGCTTCAATAAATTGAAGTACTTGCTGTTCCGAAATAGGCGTACCGTTTACCTTGATTCTTTCTCTAAAATCCAACAAATGAGGAGAGGTATAAAGCCCCACCCTATAGCCAGCAGTTTGTAAGACAGAAGCGAGGAAATGGGAAGTAGACCCTTTGCCATTGGTTCCCCCAACATGTATGGATTTAAAAGCGCGATGCGGAGTTTTTAAATAAGCATCCATTTCCAACATTCGCTCCAATCCGGGTCGGTAGGCACTTTTACCCACGTTTTGATACATGGGAAGTTTAGAAAACATCCAATTCAGCGTTTCTTGATACGTTTTCAATGCTTATTCTCCTAATTTAAATTGAATGACCACAAATCCAATTTGTTCCGCTGGGGCCTTGCTGTCTGGAAACCATTTGTGCAATAAAGCTGTTTTTTTAGCCGGCTCAAGCAAACAAGGATGGGTGTTGGTACTCCCTTTTACCCCTGGCACTGCATCGACTACTTCGCCCCTGTTGTTTACCGTGATCCGAACCACAACCGTTCCTTCTTGATTGCATTCCTGAACTACTTTACCGTTGGATTGCAAATTCCTTCCATTCAGGCCGTAGCCTTTGCCTATACCTCCCAATCCAGCGCTATTGTAGTAACTGCTTGCATAGGGATTTCCTTCCAATTGACCCTTGTCTCCCTGGACCAAATCATCCCCCTCGCCTTGGGCTGTTTCTCCTTCCTCCGCTTTGTTGTTTACTAGATTTGAAACCACATTTTTAGTGGCCTCAGATACTTTTTGAACCTTTTTTTCCGGTTCGGGCTGTACTTCGGGTGCTACTTCCTGCTCAGTGGGTTCAATCTGCTTTTCCGCTACTTTTTCCGGTATGGAAACAGTCGACTCTTTTTCAGTCAAAACCTCCTGACTGGATTCTTGTGGACGTTGCTCCGGAGGATTGGCTACAACTTTTTCTGCTGCCTCAAGGGGGAGTTCTTCGGGCTGCTCTTGGGTTTGTGTCGTTTGGGTAGGTTGCACCGGCCCACTGCCCTGGGCAAGGGTTCCAAAATTCACTTCCATCCCGTAGCTGATGGGAGGGTCGTAATAGGTAAGTCCCAACATAAAAAAAAGGAGGAGTATCAGCAACGCCACTAGGGTGGTAAGTCCAGCTGATTTCTTTTTGTGAGGGGTGTCCAACATCTTTATCCGTTTTCGTTAAGGAGTATCCACAGCTAAGACAACCTTGATTCCATTCTTATTGGCAACATTCATTACAAATACTACTTCCTGAATGGCTACTTTTTCTTCCGCCCTCAACACTAAAGAAGGAGCTTGTCCCCCTTCTAAGGCTTTAATGAGGCGCGTTTCTAATTGATTTTTAGTGACCCTGTTTTCGTTGAGGTAAAACCGACCGCTATCGGTAATGGTTACGGCTACCGTGTTTCGGTTTTCCGTTTTACCTTCTCCCTGAGGCAATTTAACCTCTATGGTATTCAACTGTTTTGCTAAAGTGGAGGCAATCATAAAAAAGATCAACAGTAAAAAAACAACATCCGTCATGGACGACATGTTAAATTCCGGTTTGATCTGATTTCTCCCTCTTAATTTCATTGGTTACGCAGGCTCATTTAGTAGGTCTAAAAATTCTAAACTAGAGGCCTCCATCTGATAAACTGCTTTGTTGATTTTAACCACAAGATGATTGTAGCAAATGTATCCAACAATCCCCACGATAAGTCCAGCAACGGTAGTGGTCATGGCAGTATAGAGTCCGTCTGCAAGAAGTTGCATGTCAATATTCCCTCCCGCATTTGAAATCTCAAAAATGGAAAGTATCATCCCGATCACAGTTCCTAAAAAGCCTAACATGGGTGCAGCTCCAGAAATTGTGGCCAAAATACTGATGTTTTTCTCTAACTGATATACTTCCAAACGCCCAGCATTTTCAATAGCTGTATTGATGTCATCCAAGGGCCTTCCAATCCGAGAGAGCCCTTTTGCTATCAGACGGGCTACGGGAACATTTTCTTGCACACAAAGTTGCTGTGCGCCGTCCAACTTCCCATTCATCACAAAAGAGCGAATTTGAGGCATGAAATTGGGCGTTACCTTTACCGCTGAACGAATGGCAAACAAACGTTCGAAGTAGATATAGGTCACCATTAAAAGCAAAATAAACAACAGCCCGATAATGAGTTGCCCACCTAGCCCCCCATTCTTTATCAGTTCAAGCAGTGAAAGTGTTTTTTCAGTTTGTAGTGGAGCAGCATCTTGAATCGTAGCGAGTATCATAGGTTATAGTTATAATGTATCAACGAAAATTTTGATAAAAAATTCTCTGTCCTATCTCCTAAAATACAAAATCTCGAATTAGGACGAAAGCAATAAAGCCCCCAATAAAGCCTGCAAAAGCCAACCAAGCTATTTTTTTAAGGTACCAAAAGAAATCAATTTTTTCCATACCCATGGCTACCACTCCTGCGGCAGAACCAATAATAAGCATACTTCCCCCGGTTCCCGCTGCATAGGCAATGAGATGCCAAACCGGATCATCGGTTCCCATAGAGAACATCCCCATACTGGCTGCTACCAAGGGCACATTATCAATTACTGCAGAACCGATTCCCAACAAACCGACCACCACATCCGTATTTGGAATGGCTTCATTGAGTCCTTCCGCAAAATTAAAAAGCATTCCTAGGGATTCAAGCGCGGCTACGGCTAATAATATTCCTAAAAAGAAAAGGATACTCGGCAATTCAATCTTGGATAGTGATTTGTGAACGGGACTCGCAGTTTGGTGCGCGTCACTTTCTTCGTCTAAGGAAGTAATGTTGATTTTAGCTTTACTAAAAATCTCAGCAAATGTTGCGACAACAGCTAAAGAAAGCATCATCCCTACATAAGGAGGGAGATGGGTAAGGGTCTTGAAAATAGGTACGAATACGATGGCCGAAAGACCAAGATAAAGCATGGTACCTCCGTGTTTGTGGGTAGCTACTGATGTATCTTCTTTCACCTCGGGAATATTTCCTTGGAATGCGGGTAATAGAGAGGCAATTAATACGGGCAATACAAAGCATATAACAGCAGGCACAAATACGTAGCTTATCAATTTACCTGTCGTTACTTTATTTCCGATCCAGAGCATGGTAGTGGTCACATCCCCTATGGGTGACCAAGCTCCCCCAGCATTGGCACATATGATGATCAAGCCTGCAAACCACAAGCGGGTGTCTCTGTCGTGGATTACTTTTTGCAAAATGGTAATCAAAACAATAGTAGCCGTAAGGTTGTCAATTATGGCTGAAAGTATAAAAGCTAAAATTCCAAAAATCCATAGTAGGCCTTTTTTACTTCGTGTTTTAATAAAGTTTTTAATGGTATAAAATCCATTGAAGTAGTCAATAATTTCTACGATGGTCATTGCCCCCAATAGGAAAATGATGATTTCAGCCGTCTTGCCTAAATGATGCAATAAAATCTCATCAATATGGGTAGGTTCAAGTTCTTTCAGTTCAGTATTGACGTCAAAAACCGGCAGGTGAGCTAGGGAAATAATGGCCCACATGAGTGCCATCATGGCCAGGGCAGGAATTAATTTGTCAACTTTTAAATTGTGTTCAAGCGTAATCCCTAAATATCCCAAAACAAAGAGCGAGATAATGATAGTTTCCATGTATTCAATTTCGTTTGAATGCTAATGTATAAAAAACTAAAGCGTTTCTTCCTCTCTACGGATAAAAAATATTTCCGCTGCTGTGATCGGTAGAAGCACCTGTGACAGATGCCAGACAATTCACCTGATTTTCAAATCGGAGCAAGCCTAAAAACGCAAACACTAAAGCCTCTTTAAAGTCAACAACCAAAGGATCCGGTATGCTAAATTGAGCATTACTATACTGCTGGAATTGAGATACGAGGTATTTGTTTTTTGCCCCACCTCCGGTTATTAATACGGTATCTGAATCTAAAAATACAGAGCCGATTTGTTGGGCAATGTGCTGGGTGTAGGTATGTATTCTGTCTTCCACTGCATAAGTACTAAATTGGTTTAGTATGGGGAAAATCTCTTGAGTCACCCATTCGATCCCTAAGGATTTTGGCGCTTTTTTTTGGTAAAATTCAAGTGCCTCCAAGGCGTTATAAAGGGAAGGAATCAGCCTGCCTGACTTCGCTAATTTCCCCTCGGGATCGTAGTCCAAATTCTTTTCCTTAGCCAGAGTATTTAAGACCGTATTTACAGCACAAATATCGTAAGCAATTACTTGGGCTTTTTGCGGAAGGGAAACATTAGCAAATCCTCCCAGATTCAAACAATTGGAATAGGCCTTAAACAAATGCATATCCCCAACAGGCACCAATGGAGCGCCTTGACCTCCTAGGGCAACATCTTGGATTCTAAAATCACAGACCAAAGGAAGTTTAATGCGTTGGGATAGCCTTTGGGTATTTCCAATCTGCAGCGTTACACCCTGACTGGGCTGATGTAAAACCGTATGTCCGTGAGAACATACAAAATCAACCCCCTCTAGACCTTCAATAAAATCGAGCATATACGTGGCCAACAAATCCACATAGTCCTCTTCTACTTGACGAATGTGTTGAGAAGATTGAAGGTGTAATTGGGACAACCGCATATTCCACTCTGCTGCGTAGGGGTAGGTTTGGGCTTTTAAAATTTTGAAATTCCACTCATCAGTTTTCTCAAAATCTACACAAACCAAATCCAAGCCATCCAAAGAAGTACCTGACATAGACCCAATTAGCCTGTATTTTGATTTCAAAATCGTATTTTTTAGATTGCATCACAAAGGACGTAAAAATTAATTTTTTAGCAATTTTTAATTTAAATTATACGAATTCAAAAGAGAATTACACTTTAAATTATGAAATCGATAAGTTCCCGCTTTTTAAGCTCTATTTTGTCTTTTTGAAGCAAATGGATGCTTATTTTTGTTACCCTTTTTAAATACACCTTATATGTTGCCAGCAAAGCAAGGACTATACAACCCCGACTATGAACACGATAACTGTGGAGCAGGATTTATCTGTAGCCTACAGGGAAAAAAGACCAATGATATCATTCACAAAGCGCTTGATATTCTTGATAAATTGGAACACAGAGGTGCGGTTAGTGCCGATGGAAAAACGGGTGATGGTGCCGGGATTTTAATTGAAATTCCTCATGATTTTCTAGTCACCCAATGTGATTTTGCACTTCCAGCAGTTCATGAATATGCTGTGGGCATGGTTTTTTTACCAAAAAAAGAAAACCAAAGAACTTATTGCATCGGGGTATTTGAATCAGAAATACAAAAACAAGGATTGACGATACTCGGCTGGCGCAAGGTCCCTGTCAATCCAGAGGTTGTAGGAAGTATCGCTTCACAAACCGAGCCTTACATCATGCAAGTGTTTATCGGACGGGGGGCTACTGAGCTTTCAGATCACGAATTTAACATCAAATTATTTTGCGCACGCAAAATTGCCGAGCATACGATTTCCGATTCGAAGCTATCTGAAGCTTCTTATTTTTATTTGCCCAGTCTTTCTACCCATACGCTGATCTACAAAGGCTTATTGATTCCCGAGGACATTAAAGGGTATTATAAGGACCTTTCTGATCCGGCCGTTGTGACCCGACTGGCCCTCGTACACCAACGCTTTTCCACCAACACTTTCCCCACTTGGGATTTAGCACAACCGTTTCGCTATATGTGCCACAACGGTGAAATCAATACCTACAGAGGAAATGTAAGTAGAATGCAAGCCCGTGAAGAATTGTTAGAAAGCGATTTTTTCGGTCCTGACATTAAGAAAATCCTACCGGTAATCTTACCCGGCAAATCCGATTCTTCTTCCATGGACATGGTCGTAGAACTTTTATTGGCTACAGGCAGATCCTTGCCGGAAGTAATGATGATGTTGGTGCCTGAAGCATGGGAAAAGCACGCCTCCATGGATGAAGGAAAAAAAGCATTTTACAAATACAACTCCTGTATTATGGAGCCTTGGGATGGGCCCGCGTCAATTCCTTTTACCGATGGAAAATTTATAGGGGCTCTACTGGACAGAAATGGACTCCGCCCCTCAAGGTATTCGGTCACCAAAGACGGTTATGTAGTCATGTCATCAGAGACGGGAGTTTTGGATATTGCACCCGAAAACATTGAACGTCACGGACGTTTAGAACCTGGAAAAATGTTTTTAGTAAACATGGACGAGGGTCGTATCGTGGAAGACGAGGAAATCAAAAAAGAGGTGACAAGCAATCGTCCCTATCAGAAGTGGTTGGATGAAAACTTACTTGCACTTAAAGACATTCCCTACACGGGAAATGTAAGTCCAACGGAAGAGGAAGGTTTTGAAACCCGTATGCGAATCTTTGGTTACACTCAAGAAGACTTAAAAACCATTATTACTCCAATGATCGTTGACGGTAAGGAGGCTATTGGTTCTATGGGAACCGACACTCCTTTAGCTGTACTTTCGCAACGTCCTCAATTGCTTTACAATTATTTTAAGCAACTCTTTGCTCAAGTAACCAACCCTCCCTTGGACGGTATACGAGAAGAAATTGTGACCGATACCAGTTTGAGCATCGGAAAGGAGTTCAACCTATTTGACATTTCGGCTGATCATGCCAAAAAACTAAGCATTCAAAATCCCGTAATTTCTAATGAGGATTTAGATAAAATTAAATTTATTGAGCACCAAGATTTTAAAGCAAAGACCATTACTACACTCTATGAAGTCAATTCAGGATTAAACGGATTGGAAAATGCCTTAGACGACATGATTAAGGCCATAGATACCGCCGTAGATCAAGGAGCCAATATCATAATTTTATCGGATCGAGGAGTATCCCCCTCCCTTGCACCTATCCCAATGTTGTTAGCGACTTCTCATACCCACCATGCTTTCAAACGATTAAAAAAACGCTCGAAGTTTGGAATCATTGTAGAGTCTGCTGAACCCAGAGAACCCCATCACTTTGCACTCCTTTTTGGCTATGGTGCTAGTGCTATTAACCCCTATCTGGTCAATGAAATCATCATCCATCAGGCGAGTGAAGGGAATATTGAACTCGACACCAATAAGGCCATAGAAAACTTCAACAAGGCCATTGCCAAGGGAATCATTAAAGTGATGAACAAAATTGGTATTTCAACCTTGCATTCGTACAGAGGCTCTCAAATTTTTGAAGCATTAGGGTTGTCTGAAAAGTTTATCGATCGTTTCTTTTGCAATACTGCCACTCGAATTGAGGGTATTGGTCTTTATGAAATCGAAAAAGAAATTAACAATCGCCACTCCAAAGCCTATGTTCACGAATCGAATTTGGGACTTCCTTTAGAAATCGGTGGAGACTATCGCTGGAGAAGAGACGGTGAAGCCCATGCTGTGAATCCAAAAACCATTGCTTCACTTCAACAAGCGGTACGACAAAATAAACCTGAAAGCTACGAAGCATTCGCCAAGATGATCAACGAGCAAAACGAAAAATTAATGACGCTCAGAGGCTTATTTGAGTTTTCAAGTTTTGATCCCATTCCGATTGATCAAGTAGAACCTTGGACCGAAATCGTCAAACGATTTAAAACAGGGGCGATGTCTTTGGGATCTATCAGCCAAGAGGCACATGAAAATTTAGCCATCGCGATGAATCGCATCGGGGGTAAAAGTAATTCTGGAGAGGGAGGAGAAGACGTCCGTCGTTTTCAACCCGATCAAGATGGGAATTGGAAAAACTCCGCCATCAAACAAGTTGCCTCTGGTCGCTTTGGGGTTTCTAGTCACTACCTGAGTTCTGCAAAAGAAATTCAAATTAAAATGGCACAAGGAGCAAAACCCGGTGAGGGAGGACAACTACCCGGGCCTAAGGTGAATCCTTACATTGCTTCGGTTAGAAATTCGACCCCTTATGTAGGCTTGATTTCTCCACCACCCCATCACGATATTTATTCTATTGAAGATTTATCGCAGCTGATCTACGATTTAAAAAATGCCAATCGCGAAGCCCGAATCAATGTTAAATTGGTTTCTGAAGTGGGGGTAGGTACGATAGCTGCTGGAGTTGCCAAAGCCAAAGCGGATGTCATCTTGATCTCCGGTTTTGACGGAGGTACTGGAGCGTCTCCTTTAACCTCCCTAAAGCACGCCGGACTTCCCTGGGAACTTGGAATTGCTGAAGCCCAGCAGACCCTCGTGATGAACGATTTGAGAAGCCGTATTGTGCTGGAATGCGACGGTCAGATGAAAACAGGACGTGATGTGGCCATTGCCTGCCTGCTTGGTGCTGAAGAATTTGGATTTTCTACCGCACCCTTAATCGCCTCAGGATGTATTATGATGCGCGCCTGTCATCTCAATACTTGTCCTGTGGGGATCGCTACCCAAGATCCTGAATTGCGCAAAAACTTCAAAGGCAAGCCTGAACACGTAATTAACTATATGTATTTTGTAGCGGAAGAGCTGCGCCAGATTATGGCTGAGCTTGGCTTCAGAACCATTGATGAGATGGTAGGTCAATCGCAAAAACTCAACATGAAAAAAGCGATTCAGCACTACAAAACACAAGGCATTGATTTGTCAAAAATTTTATACAAACCTGAGGTTCCCTCTCATGTGCATGAACGCAATACGCAAGAACAAGACCATCAACTTGAAAACGTATTGGATTTTGATATTCTAAGACAAGCGCATCCTGCCTTGTATAGAAAAGAGGCGCAACATCTGGAATACCGTATCAAAAACACCAACCGTACCGTTGGTGCTATTTTGAGTAATGAAATTTCAAAAATTCACGGAGCAGACGGACTGCCTAACAATACCCTAAGTTTAAAATTCACTGGAGCCGCAGGACAAAGCTTTGGAGGCTTTGCAACCCACGGACTTTTTATGAAGGTAGTGGGTACAGCCAACGACTATTTTGGCAAAGGACTCTCTGGAGCAACACTCGTGGCTCAAGTACCTGAGAAAGCAACTTTTGTACCCCATGAAAACATCATCATTGGGAATGTTGCCCTTTACGGAGCAACCAATGGTGAAGCCTATATCAATGGAATCGCTGGTGAACGTTTTTGTGTTCGAAATTCAGGTGCTAAAGCCGTTGTAGAAGGAATTGGAGACCATGGATGTGAGTATATGACCGGAGGAATCGCTGTTGTTCTAGGTGAATTCGGAAGAAACTTTGCCGCTGGAATGAGTGGAGGAATTGCCTATCTTTATAGTGAAGACGGCACTTTTGATGAGAAAAAATTCAATCTGGAAATGGTTGAATTAGAAGACCTCCAAAAAGACGATCTTGAGAGCTTGCATGGCCTACTGCAAAACCATGTGGACTATACCCAAAGTCCTAAAGCAACAGCAATTTTAAACGATTGGCCCCAATCGGCTAAAAAGTTTATCAAAGTAATGCCAACAGATTACAAACGTGCCTTGGAAATGATGGCAAGCACACAAAAAGAACAAACAACCGAATAGATATGGGAAAAATTAAAGGTTTTATGGAATTCGACCGACTCAAGGAGCCGGTCATTGACCCTAAAAAGCGCATCAGTAATTACAATGAATTTACCATTGCTCCAAAAGAAGAAAAACTGCAAGAGCAAGGTGCGCGATGCATGGATTGTGGGGTTCCTTTTTGTCATAGCGGTTGCCCGTTAGGAAACTTGATCCCTGACTTCAATGATGCGGTATATCAAAACCAGTGGCAACGAGCTCTATCAATACTTCACAGTACCAACAATTTCCCTGAATTTACAGGCAGGTTGTGTCCTGCACCTTGTGAGGAGGCTTGTGTACTCGGGATTGTAAATCCCCCCGTATCCATTGAATTGATTGAGAAGTATATCGTAGAGCGTGGGTTCGCAGAAGGATGGATTACACCCGAACCCCCTAAAGAACGTACAGGTAAACGTGTGGCCGTTATTGGTTCAGGACCTGCAGGTCTTGCCGCTGCCCAACAATTAAATCGCGCTGGACATCTTGTTACTGTTTTTGAAAGAGAAAACAAAATTGGAGGACTGCTCCGTTACGGAATTCCAGATTTTAAAATGGAAAAAAACGTTATCGACCGACGTTTAGCTATTTTAGAAGCTGAGGGTATCGAATTTAAATGTCAGGTAGAAATCGGAAAAGACATAGAAGCAGCTCTATTGGAAAAAGACTTTGATGCTATCGTCTTGGCAACGGGAGCTACCCTCAAAAGGGAAATGCCAATTCCAGGTACAGACCTCAAAGGGGTAGTACAAGCGATGGACTTTTTGCCACACAACAACAAAGCGGTTGACGGACAGCATCAACGTGATGAAAAATACCTCGCTACAGATAAAAATGTAATTGTAATTGGAGGAGGAGATACCGGTTCTGACTGTATAGGAACTTCCAATAGACAAGGAGCTTCCAGCGTGACTAATTTCGAAATCATGCCGAAACCGGCTGAGTCACGAACGGAAGAGCATCCTTGGCCTTACTGGCCCTTTAAACTCAAAACATCTTCTTCCCATGAAGAGGGGAGTCATCGCGAATGGAGCATATTGACCAAAGAGTTTATAGGAGATGCCAAAGGTCATGTAAAAGCCTTGAAAACCGTAGAAGTTCAATGGAAAAAAATTCCAGGCGAACGTCCCCAATTGATAGAAAAAAAGGGTTCTGAAAAAGAATGGCCTTGCGATCTCGCGCTTTTAGCCCTAGGATTTACCGGTCCTGAAAAAACCCTGCCCGAACAATTTGGCTTGACTTTCGACGAAAGAGGAAACATCAAAGGAGAAAATGAGTACCAAACCCTTAAAAAGCATGTATTTACTGCTGGAGATTGCCGAAGAGGACAATCTTTAATAGTCTGGGCTATTTCTGAAGGAAGAGAAGCCGCCCACCAGGTAGATCGTTTTCTGATGGGAAGTTCTACACTTCCACAAAAAAACAAGACTGGGGATCTCGTGGCTTCCTAGTCACTCGTTAACCTAATCATCAACCCCAATCCTATGGTTTGGGGTTTTTTAATTTAAAATTGTTTGAAAAAGTGTAACAATTTGACGTAAGTGCCGTCTTTAAGAAAAACATTAGCTCTTGAAACACCTACTTATTCCCCTTAACCTACTTTTTCTTTCCTTTTTTGCAAACTCACAAAACACACCGCCTAACTTTGACGGCATCGTTACGGAAGAAGAATGGCAAAACGCAGAACGCTTTGACATCAATTACGAAATAAGTCCGGGGAATAATGTACCCTCTCCCTACCTCACCCAAGCCTTTATTACCTATACCGAAACTGATTTGTATGTGGGTTTTATTACTTATGCAGACATGAAAACGCTGCGCTCCTCAATCCGTTTACCATTTTTTATATTGGGAGAACCAATGGGTATTCTCAAATCGAAACAAGAAAACGATACGGTATAGAAAACAGCAAATTTTATCTCAAATTTCAGTATTTGTTTGATTTGTAGTTCTTTATATTCAAAGTGTTAAACCAAAATAACTTTTTAATATCTTTGCCCCGCATTGAGATGTGAGTATACAGCCACATTTGCATAAAATTGTGAAATATTTTGTCAAGTTCGGGCTTAGGAAAATTAAGAAGTCTTTTCCAAAAGCTGCCTTAGGGATAAGGATCCGAATTCTTAGGCTGACTTCTAAAAATCATCTTTCCCAGCTTTGGATTACCTCCATTTACGCTACCATACCCTTATTTAGTATTCGAGTTTAGGTAAACGAACGTTCCGTTTACACTTTTTACCTAACTCAATTTTTAACTAATGAAAAACCGATATATTGATTTAATCGAACAAACCTTCGATTTTCCTCAAAAAGAATTTTCTTTAACAGAAGACCGCCTTTTATTTCACGACATTGACCTATCTGCCCTGATAGAAACCTATGGTACCCCTTTGAAATTTTCCTATTTGCCCAAAATTTCTGAGAACATCAACCAGGCCAAACAATGGTTTACAGAAGCCATGAAGGCACACCATTACGAAGGAAAGTACAACTATTGTTATTGTACAAAAAGTTCCCATTTTAAATTTGTATTGGATGAAGTATTGAAAAATGACGTCCATATCGAAACATCCTCTGCGATTGATCTTGATATTGTTAAAAATTTACTTGAAAACAAACAGCTTTATCAAGACTCCTATATTTTGTGTAATGGCTTTAAGCGTGCCAGCTATATTGATAACATCAGCGATTTGATCAATAGTGGCTACCGCAATTGCATTCCCATTATAGACAATTACGAGGAATTGGACTTGCTAACGGAACGCATTGACAACCCAATTCAAATTGGAATCCGGATAGCCTCTGAGGAAGATCCCAAATTTGAGTTTTACACCTCAAGACTGGGGATTGGATATAAAAACATCATCCCCTATTACAAAAATCAAATCAAAAACAATGATAAGGTCAAATTGAAAATGCTTCACTTTTTTATCAATACCGGCATACAGGACCAATCGTATTATTGGAACGAATTGATGAAATGTATGAAAGTGTACGTGGAGTTAAAAAAAATCTGTCCTTCATTAGAATACTTGAACATTGGAGGTGGATTCCCTATCAAAACCTCCTTGGGATTTGAATATGATTATGCCTATATGGCGTATGAAATCATAGGTCAAATAAAATCCGCGTGTACCTTATCTCAAGTAGATGAACCTCATATTTTTACCGAATTCGGAAGTTTTACCGTAGGTGAAAGCGGTGGTGCCATTTATCAAGTTTTATATCAAAAACAACAAAACGATCGCGAAAAATGGAACATGATCAATTCCTCTTTCATCACTACGCTGCCGGATAGTTGGGCAATAAACAAACGCTATGTAATGTTACCCATCAACCGTTGGAGAGATGAATACGAACGGGTATTGTTGGGAGGAACTACCTGTGACAGTGATGATTATTACAATAGCGAACAACATGTAAACGCAATTTACCTTCCCGTTTTTAATGAAAAGAAACCCTTGTTTATTGGGTTTTTCAATACGGGAGCATATCAAGAATCCATTGGTGGTTTTGGAGGATTACATCATTGTTTAATCCCACAACCCCGTCATATTCTTATAAATAAAGACCACGAAGGTAACTTAACCCATGAAATTTTTACAGAACAACAAACCGCAGAGGACTTTTTATCCCTCTTAGGATACCAATAAATACATTTAACAATGAACTCAAAACCAACCTATGCAGGAATCCCTCAGAATTTAGGTACACTAGAAAATGCAAAAATTGTACTCATCCCCGTCCCTTACGACGGCACCAGCACGTGGAAAAAAGGAGCCGATAAAGGGCCAGAAGCTTTTTTGAAAGCCTCTGAAAACATGGAATTGTATGATATTGAAACGGAAACAGAAGTTTACAAAGAGGGCATCCATTTGACGGATCCCCTTGAAGATTTGGACACCCCGGAAGCCATGGTAACAGCCGTGGAGGATACGGTAACCAAATACTTAAGCAGGAAAAAATTTGTCACCCTCTTTGGTGGAGAACACTCAATTTCTATCGGTGCAATTCGTGCGTTTAACAAAAGTTTTGAAAAGCTTACCGTTCTACAAATAGACGCACATGCAGACTTACGCCCAAGCTATGAAGGATCACCCTACAATCATGCCTGTGCGCTGCATGAAGCGAGTCAAACCACTAATTTGATCCAAGTAGGCATTCGAAGTATGGATGTCGTAGAAAAGGATTACCTCAATCCGGATACGGTTTTCTTTGCTCACGAATTAGGAAACGACAGCTATTGGATGGATACGGCAATTGAAAAAATGACCGAACATGTTTACATCACTATTGATTTAGATGGTTTTGACCCCTCCCTCGTTCCCGCAACAGGAACTCCGGAACCGGGAGGATTGCTCTGGCATGAAACCCTGACATTTTTAAGTGAAGTTTTTAAAGAAAAAAATGTAGTAGGATTTGACATCGTCGAACTTTGCCCCAATCCTGCGCTATATGCTAGTGACTTTTTAGCTGCTAAACTGTACTACAAAATGTTAAGCTATAAGTTTCAGGAAGAAGCAAACGCAGGGGATGCCCTAGATGAGGACTATCCCAGATCTAAACCCACTAAAAACCCATTAAAATTTTCACATGATGACTAACAAAAAAGGACCCGTCTCCGAATTTTTAGAGCACTACTTTCTTCACTTTAACGCAGCTACAGTTGTAGATGCAGCAAATGCCTACAACACCAAATTAACGGAGGGAAGTAAAATGCTTGTTTCCTTGGCTGGCGCTATGAGTACAGCAGAATTAGGAAAACTATTTGCTGAAATAATTCGGCAACAAAAAGTTCATATCGTCTCTTGTACGGGTGCCAATTTGGAAGAGGATGTCATGAATCTCGTCGCGCATTCGCATTACAAACGCATTCCGAATTACCGTGATCTTTCCCCACAAGATGAATGGAATTTATTGGAACAAGGATATAATCGCGTTACAGACACCTGTATCCCAGAAGAAGAAGCGTTTAGAAAAATTCAAAAGCATATTTTTAAGTTGTGGAAAGCGGCTGAAGAGAAAGGTGAACGCTATTTTCCCCACGAATATTTATACCAGCTTTTACTGTCGGGGGTCATGGAAGATGACTACGAGATAGACCT
>Ga0255762_10000344_pt1 | contig 41490 bp, 30 predicted proteins | sample 101ome_16_FD_179962 | JGI IMG/M metagenome (GOLD analysis project Ga0255762, IMG submission 179962) | Coastal salt marsh microbial communities from the Groves Creek Marsh, Skidaway Island, Georgia - 101401AT metaG (version 2) | ecosystem: Environmental > Aquatic > Marine > Intertidal zone >...
CCGCGTCTGGCACGCCCTGTACGTCTCGACGCTCGTGCCGGTGCGATTCGTGTGGCAACCGTATTTATTGTGGCGATTCTTTTTCGTGGTGACGAAGGATGATGTGATTTGGGAACGCGCCGCCGTATGCGGCGCGCAGTTGTTTCTCCTTGGATTTAACGTCTTCTTGGTCGCTCGACGACGATTGGCGACGGAAGAGAAAAAGACGGCGTGACGCCAATTCGTTCGTCGAGCGATGCGTCATCTATTATGTGTATGTATAGCTATGTAACAATGACTAGTGCGTGTTCTCGTTCGTCGTCGGCGCGGCGGTGATGTTTGGCTTTTCGTAGCCACCGTCTCGCCAATGGCCTTGACACAAACGACACGACATGGCGCATGATGTGTGCATGAAACCCGGATTTTTAGCGCACTCACCCGATTGCGCCCATCCAGCGCACGCGTCGTTGGCGTCTTTACACGCCGGCGTGGGTAACGGGCCGCCATCGTAAAAGATTTTGTGCACGTCGTCCCCCGGAGCGCCGAGCGGGTTGACGTGCATCCATTTCGTCGCCGTCCATTTTTCACCCTTGATGACGGGACAGCCCGCGTGAGAGCTTCCCGGGTCTAATTCCCCACCTGGTTTCATGCCCCAAAACAACAGCGCGTCGCCCTTGCGCGCCTTGACGCTGCGTCCGAGATTACCGCACTCTGAAAACTTTGACGTGTCGCGATTCGTTGGCGCATCCGTGTTCGGAAACACCGTCTCCCCTCCCTCCTCCACGTCGGAGAGATAGAGTAACACCGTGGCGATTCGATTGTTTCGCATGCCGCTCTTGTGAAAAAAGTAATCAAAGTGCGCCTTATATTCTTGGCCGTGCTGGTATCGCAACACTTGAAACGCCTCGCCGTGCGTCTCCGGCACGTGCGACCAAAGTTCTATGCGCTTTTCTATTCTCGCGATGACATCGTCGCGTTTACGAGCGATGAACGTCCCCGTGGACGTGCGAATATCGCTCGTCGTCGACCCGCCCGTGGCGACGTCGACGACGCCGGATTTCGTCAACCGTCCCTGCGATAACTCCAACATGTGGTCGCACTCCTCCTCGGTGAGAAATCCTTCGTACACGTACGCGCGAGGCGAGTTTAACGAAATCGTCCGCACGCGCGTCGGATCGATCGCGAGCGTCGGCGCGCGATCGTCTGCGACCGACGTCATCGGTTTGGCTGATTCCCGAATCGCTCGTAATTCATCCTCGATCGATCCAATGACCGTCTCTTCGTCGGCGACGTCGTCTCTCGTCGGTGTCTCTTCGTCTTCTCGTCGCTCCTCGCCGCCGTCCGCGGTGACGACGTTCGGTGGAAGCACCGCACCCCGCGCGCGATGATCATCCAACGACTCCGCTCCGCGCGTCGAGCTCGACGACGAGACATCGCGCCGCTCGCCCACCCCGCGCGCCGTTCGATCCGTCGCGTCTTCGTCTTCGGCGGCGACGCGCGCGAGTTCAATCGCCTCGTGTTCCCTCTTCAACGCCTCCAACGTCGCCTCCGCGCGCGTCGCCGTCTCCACCGCCGCTCGCTCGCGCTCTCGTCGCATCCCATCCACCGTCGTCGTCGTCGTCGTCGTCGCTCTCGGTCGTCCGCTCGCGCGCGCGCGTCGACTCGCGCCGCCGCCGCCGCCGCCGTCGATCGCGCCTCCTCCTCCCCCACCGCGCTCACCCCCACCGAACACCAACCACGCGCACGCGCACAACGCGACGCACCGCGCCAACCATCCCATCTCCGCGCGCCATCCTCGCCCATCGCGCGCGCGTCGATGCGTCGACGACGACGGGCGGTGTCGAGGACGCATCCATCGCTCGCGATGGGACGCCCCGCGCTCGACGTCCACACCTCGCCACCGACCGACGCGCGCGTCCATGACGACGACGACGACGACGACGACGACGACGACGTCGCGTCGCGTCGCGTCGCGTCGATTGACGCGCGATCGAACGATCGCGACTTCACGCGCCCACCGACCGGATGACACGTGCACCACGTGGATGACTACATGACGAGTCCTGACCCACCAAACCATACAAAAACCCACACCACCGTACTCGCATCCACCACACACCCATGAAGACAAAGATTCGATCACGATCACGAGGGAGTCTACCATTTAACCGTTCATGACTCGTCAATATCGGGGGGACTCCTCTGAAGCTGTGTGTGTACTAAACATGTCTCCATCACGAGTGTACCCACCGCACATAAAAACACACGACATAGGAGACGATCCACCTTCACTACGATACGTCGGATACACGGTCGGACATTCGGAAACGCGCGCGCGCGCGATCGCCCCATCGTCGATCGATCGATCGTCTCGTGCCCCACACCTCGACCGATCGTCCACGACTCGCACGTACGACGACGATGTTTGCCCGAGCGCGCGCGTTTACCCGCGCGGCGATGCCGATCGCGACCGAACGTCGCGGCGCGAGCGTCACGACGCGCGCGAGCGCCGCGCGCCCGAACTGGTTCCCAGGCTCCGACGTCCCCGCGTACTTGGATGGATCGTCGCCGTGGTGCGTTGCGTGTGGTGTGGTGTCGTCGTATGGGTAAACAGTGTGTGTTGGGTCGTATCTCGAGATACGGGCACGGATCGCGCATCACGATGGGAACGCGCGCGAGTGGATGGATGAATGAATGATGCGCTCGAGTGACGAACGACGACGACGGGAGTGAAGACGCGCGATGTCGATGATCGATGATCGATGATCGATGATCGTCGTCGGTGTCGTCGCGCGCGAGGGTCGTGACGCGACGGTGGTGATGGATCCGCGAAGGAGAGACAGAGACTGACTCCGCGATTGTATTCTCCGACGCAGCGATTACGGATTCGATCCGTTAAAGCTCGGTGAAAAGCCGGAAAACTTGGCGCGATACCGCGAGGCTGAACTCATGCACGCGCGCTGGGCCATGCTCGGCGTCGCCGGCGCCGTCGCCGTCGAGGTCACGGGGAACGGCACCTGGGTCGACGCGCAGCCGACGACGTGGGACGGCACGGCTAAGTACCTCGGAAACGAGACGCACGCGCCGTTGTTCGCCGTGATCGGTCTTAACACGCTCTTGATGGCGTTTGCCGAGTCTCAACGCGGTGCCGCGTCCGCCGAGGAACGTTTGTACCCCGGGGGCAAGTTTGACCCGGCGGGACTCTCCAAGGGGAAGGATTTCGAAACCTTGAAGCGCAAGGAACTCGCCAACGGCAGAGTCGCCATGTTGGCCTTCTTGGGCATCATGGCGCAAAACCAAGCCAACCCGGGCGGTCCGGGACCGGTCGCGACGCTCGCGAGCCACATCGCCGATCCGTGGCACGTCAACGTCGCCACCAACCCGGCGGCGATTCCGTGGTTGTAAACGCCGTCGGCGTCGACGGTTCGCCGCGTCTGTCGCGTCGACGCGCGCGAACACACGCGATGACGACGACAGCGACACAAAAACAAACAACAACAACAACGACAACGACAACAACAGCACACGAAAACATTAATTAGCGTTCGTTCGTTCGTGCGTGCGGTAGTTTTTACATGAATGAAATGAAACTTCGCGTCTGGTGAAGGATTGATGATTCGTCGCGCCCTCTCGTCTTCATCGCGCGCGTGACATCGCGACGCGCGGTCGACCGATCGATCGAACGGTCGACGCGACGCGATGGAACGCGCGCGCGTCGATGCGTGTCGCGCGACGTCGCACGCGCGCGCGACGTCGCGCGTACGGGAGTCGGGACGCGCGCGGGGACACCACGCGCCCGACCGTCAACATCGTCGTCTGCGCGGCGTCGGACGACGCGCGGTGACGCGCGAGGCGGCGACGCGCGTCGATGGAGGCGTGCGCGACGCGTCTCGAGCGATGGTGCACACGAAACTCGGACGCGCGGTGTCGGTGCGCGTGGAGAGGGACGAACGCGCGGAGACGTTTACGGCGACGGTGACGCTCGAACGTCGCCGAGACGACGACGAGGCGTCGTCGTCCATCGAACACCTGCGCGTGCACTGTGGATTGACGAGAGAGAGCGTGCGAGAGTGGATGTGTTCGGAGGAGTTACCGGAGGGGGCGACGTACGATGAGGGGACGTCGGCGATGCGGATACCGTTCGACGAGACGACGCGCGCGGCGAGCGTCTACGTTCCCGAGTACGCGGCGCCGGCGAGTTTAGATTTCGTCTTGTACGACGAATCGACGGGGACGTACGATGAACCGAGCGGGGCGCCCGTGGGGTCGGCGTTCAGCGTGCCGATGGGGTTCGGATTGGGACACGCGAGAGAGTTGGGGGCGACGACGTCGACGTACGACGCCGAGACGCGCGCGGGCGAGTTTAATTTCGCCGTGCTCTCGAAACACGCCACGGCGTGCGCGCTCGTGCTTCAGTACGGTGAAAACACGATGGAATTAGCGTTAAATCCCGTGTCCCATCGCACGGGGAACGTGTGGCACGTGAGCGTCCCTTTCGGCGGACCTCGGGACGTGTTGCACGCGCCGACGCGAGACGACGACGTGCGATACGCGTTTCGATTCGAGGGCGATCCCGAGGGTCGAGGCGGGTCGAGATTTTACCCGGCGCAGGTCTTGTTCGACCCGCGCGCGATTGAGCTCGCATCTCCGCTGAGCGAGATGGAGGAACCGACGCCGACGCCGCGGTTCATGGGTTCGCTCGCCGCCGCGCTCGAGCGCGGCGTCGTCGGCGACGCGAGCTCGCCGCCCGTGGCCGCCGTCTCCGACGTCGAGGGACGCTCGACGACAGCGCTCGACGTCGACGTGTCGACGTTGACGCGCGAAGGCACGCTTCGCGCCGCCGTGGGAGAGATTCAACGCCTCCGTTCGACGATGTACTTTAACGCCGTGACGCTCGCGCCGTTGCAGGCGCGATCGCCCGACGACAGACCGGATTCGCCCGTGAGTTTTTTCGCCATCGATCCTCGCTTCGGCACGCGCGCTGATCTCCGCGCGTTCGTATCCGCGATGAAAACGATCGGCGTGGACGTGTGGATGCGCGTCGTGGTGACGCAAACGGGTGAAGGCACGGATGCGTCGCCTCGCAGCGAAAGTTTGCGAGGCGTCGACGCGGCGTCGTACTTCCAATTGGATCACAGCGGTGGACTCGACTCCGCGGGCGTGCCGATGACGACCGCGCTCAATCCGTGCTCTGCGGCGACAATCGAATTACTCGTCGACGCTCTGCGCACGTTCGCGACGTACGACGGCGTGTCGAGTTTCGTCGTCGAGACGGGCGGCGGCATCGTTCGAGGACCGCTCGGCCGGTCTCCGCTATTGGAGACGCTCGCGCACGACGCGGTCCTCGGAAACGCAGCGAAGAAGCTGTGGTTGACGCCGAGCGCGAACGAGTGCGGCTCGATGCCGTCTTGGGGAACGATCGGAGAGATCAACTCCAAGTTCGCGGAGACGGTGGAAAATTTCTTTCGAGGCGCGTCCGGCGCGCTCGACGACATGGCGCTTCGTCTCGGGGGATCGCCGGATATTTTCCGAAGCGTGCGCGACAGTCGTCATGGCATGAACGCGTTCCACCACCCCGCGCCGGCGTGTTCGATTCCGCCGAGCTGCGCCGTGCCGAAAGCCGCGTCGGAGTCGAGCGATCCCGTGGCGCGCGCCGAGCTCGCCGCCCTCTTCACCTCCACGGGCGGCGTCTTACTCAGCGCCCACGGCCTCGACGTCGATCTCCTCCCGCTCGCGTCGGAACTCTCTCGATTCCGCGCGAGCCGATCGGACGTCTTCAACGACGATACCGCCGTCGATCACCTCCGTTGGCTCGATCCGGTTTCCGGCGCGTCGCCGCGTTTCGACGACGCCTTCGCCCCGCCCATCCTCGCGTGTCTCCGGCGCGACACCACGGGCCAAAACCGCGACGTTTGGATCGGTTACAACGGCACCGACGCCGGAGTCGCCACCAATCTCCCGATTCCACCCTCCGGTTTCCAATGGATCCGTCTCTTCGACACGTCGCTCGCCGCCGACGCGTCGGCGCCGACGCCGTGGAGCGCCAAATCCTACGTCATCGGTCCTCGATCGACGTCCATTCTCGAGATTCGTCCGTTCACCGCACCAAGCGCGTCGCCTGTGTCGTCCGCGACGCCGTGAACGCGCGACACAGCGTGTAAAACAGCCGCCAATCCATTCATTTCGTCTCTCCTCGCCGGCGTCGCCGGCGGCCCCGAGATCTCCAGCACGGGGACATCAATCAATAATCCGCCCGCACACGACGACTCGCGCGGTCGACCGTTCCGCGAGCGCGGCACCCCCGCGTACCGACGTCTCGCGCGCCCCTCTCCCGCGCGAACGCGTCGATTTGAATCTCGCGCGCACGTCGACGCGCGCATCTTCGCGTTTCGCTTCGGTGGCGGCGGCGCGGATTAGCCACGGCATCGTCCCCTCGCCCGCGCGCGCGTCATCATGAGCGGCATCACCCTCGAGCGTCGAGGACGGATACCGAGCGTTGCCTCCATGTCTAACATGTCTGAGATATCGTGCACGTCCGTGGAGACGGCGGACGAGCGCTCGGAGGATGAGGTGCGCGAGGCTAAGGAGGCGGTGCTCGCGAGCGACCGAGAGGCGTTCGTCTCGGCGGTTCGTCAGGGGAAATTCATCGGTACGAAGATTGCGGGGGCGTTAGGAGACGTTTCGGCGGACGTTCGCGAGGCGGCGTTGATGGTAGGGCGCGCGGCGTTGTCGGACGTGACGGATGCGGCGAGCGGCGGCGAGTGCGTCGAGGCGTTTTTGTCGTATTTGACGGGACAGGGTGCGTGCGAACCGGCGTCTCACAGCGAAGATCACACGCACGGTGCCGCGATCGCGCTGTACGCGCACGCGGCGCAGTTGTTTCGCGATGACGCTGGGAAAGTGGCGGCGATTGAGCACATCGTCGAGGCGTTGCGATGCGTGCGAGACGCCGGCGCCTTTGTCGGCGCGAGAGCCATCGGTAATTTGGCGGCGGACGTGCGAGACGCGGCGATCGCCATGCTTCCGGGATTGAAAACAAAGGCGTTCACGGGCGCGGACGTCGCCGAGCGTCGTCAGGGCGCGGCGGCGATGGCGGGGATTTGTAAAGGGGTCGGCGTGGCGGCGCTCGCCGACTTGAACGTCGTCGAGGATGTGAAAAAAGCCATCGAGGATAAGAAGGATCCCATCGCTCGCGCGGGCGCGCTCCTGACGTACGCGCACATGTGCCGAACCGCCGGTCGCGGCTTTGAGCCGTACGCCATCGGTGAGGCGCCGATCGTGTTCACCCTCTTGGGCGACAGAAACGGCGACGTTCGCGAGGGCGCCAATCTCGCCCAAGCCGCCGTCGTCAAGGCGTTGCCGTTGACGGCGATGAAACTCTTAGCCCCGGCGCTCATCGCCGGGATGACGCATAAAGATTGGCAGAGCAAGCTCGGGTCGCTTCACATCATGGGTGATCTCGCTAATCGCGTGCCGCAATCGTTCATGCGCACCATTCCCGAGCTCTTTCCGGTGTTCCTCGACACGCTCTTCGATACCCATCCCAAAGTTTCGGCGCTGTGTCAAGAGATCCTTCCCACGATTTGCGCGTGCGTGAAGAACGCTGAGGTTTTGGGCATGCTCGACCTCATCTTGGACGCCATCCGCACGCCTCAAAAGGCGACCGAGGATTGTTTGGATAAGCTCATGGAGACGACGTTCGTCAACTCGATGGACGCGCCGTCGCTCGCCGTCGTCTTGCCGGTGATTTTGCGGGGTTTGCGCGAGCGCACCAAGGAATTAAAACAAAAGGCGGCGACGACGTTCGGGAACATTTGCGCGCTCGTGGACGACACGCGCGATTTGCTTCCGTTCATTCCCGTCTTGTTGCCCGAGTTGGAAAAGGCGGAGGAGCACTCGCACCCGGATTTGCGAGAAGCCGCTTCGCGCGCCAAGGCGAGTCTCATGAAGGGTATCGACGCGACGCAAAACGATGAACGCAAGGTGGCGTCCGATATCGTTCAACGCGCCATCGAAGACGCGGGTGTGCGCGTGGACGGCGAGACGCAGTTGTATGCGGCGGCGCTCGGCGGTTGGGTCATGGACTCGGCGCCGATGCGCATTCCGCCGTCCATTTTGTCCAACGACATCAAGCGCGAGCTCACGCCGATCCTCGAGAGCGCGCTCGCGAACGAGCTCGAGTCCATCGAAAAGATCGCAAACGCCTCCGTCATGGTGTACAAGGGGCTCGACGAGTCTGCGCTTCTCGATGAGAGCACGAAGGATTACATCGTCGACTTGCAGGGTATCATCTTAGCCTTCGCCGGTCGCGTGTTGCTTCAGCGAACCAACTTCACGCTCGAACGAGGTCGCACGTACGGTATCGTCGGTCAAAACGGTACGGGTAAGACGACGCTTCTCAATCGCGTCGCGGCGAAGGACATCGCCGGATTCCCCGAAGACGTCTCCGTGTACTACATTCAACACGAAATCACGAGCGAAAAGGAAGAAACCATCGTCGATTTCATGGTGCAAATGGTTCCCGAGGGTGTTTCTCGCGAGACTGTCGTCAACACGCTCAAAGAGGTTGGTTTCGACGACGAAAAGATGGCGGCTACGATTCAGTCGCTCTCTGGCGGTTGGCGGATGAAGCTCGCCATTGCGCGCGCCATGCTCTGGAACGCCGACGTTCTCTTGTTGGATGAGCCCACGAACCACTTGGACACGAGCGCCATCGCGTGGCTCTCCAACTACCTCAAGTCTCTCACGAACACCACCATCTGCCTCGTGTCGCACGACTACGACTTCTTGGCGGATGTTCTCACCGACGTCATTCACTTGAGCGAAAAGACGTTGACATACTACCCGATGGGATTCCGTGATTTCCAATCCTTAAAGCCGGAAATCGTCGCCGCGTTGCCCTCCAACGCGAACGCCATCTCCAAACAAGCGAACATCGAAGGCAATGCCCTCGCCGATGCCCCGAAGGAGGCGGCGCCGAGTGCTGGATTCGCCATTGATCAAATCGGCAATAACCAGCCGTCGCACATCAAGCCGATTCGCTTCCCAGAACCGGGTGACTTGGAGGGCGTCAAGTCGCGCGCCAAGGTTGTCATGTACATGAAAGACGTGTCGTTCGGATACCCGGGCACGTCTAAGAAGATTCTCAACGGCGCCACGGTGAAGATTACGCAAAACTCGAGAGCAGCGCTCGTCGGATTGAACGGCGCCGGTAAGACGACGTTGTTGAAATTGCTCATCGGCGAGCTCGAAACCGACGAAGGCGTCGGCGAAGTGTGGCGTCACCACAACTTACGACTGTCCTACATCGCGCAGCACTCCATGCAGCACTTGGAAGACTCCCTGGAGAACACGCCGCTCGAGTACTTGCAGAATAGATTTTACCAAGGTAGAGACAAGGAAATCGCCAAGCGCGCGTCTCACAACTTATCCAAGGATGAGCTCGCCCTCGCTCAAGAGCGTGGTAACATTTTGGACATCGTCGGTCGTCAGCAACGCGGTAAGCACTTGTTCTACGAGGTGCGTCGCTCCGGTCGCGAAGAGAACGACACGGATTGGGAGATGATGAGCTCGTTGGAGCGCAAGGATGCGTACGTCATGAAGATGGTACGCAACTTTGACGAAAAGCTCAAGTCGATGCAGTCCGGTATGGATCTCCGACCGCTCACGAAGGAAGAGGTGCGCATTCACCTCGAAAACTTTGGCATCGACCAAGATTTGGCGATGGGTAAGATTAAGCGCATGTCTGGCGGGCAAAAGAGTCGTCTCGTCCTTGCGGCGGCGATGTGGACCAACCCGCACATCATCGCGCTCGACGAGCCCACCAACTACTTAGATAACGACACGTTAGCCGCGCTCACCAAGGCTCTCATCGACTTCAAGGGCGGCGTGATTACGATTTCGCACAACGAGCCGTTCGTACACGCGGTGTGCGACGAACTGTGGCGTGTTGGTGACGGCGTCGTGCAAACGGAAGCCGTCCCGGGCAAGGCTGCGAAAAAGTTGTCCGTGGCTGAGAGACGCGCGCTCAAGGCTGGCGTCGACGCGGAGACGGCCACGCTGAAGGAGGCGCAAAACAACAAAAAGCTGACCGCCAAGGAGAAGAAAGAAGCTGCGGCGGCGAAGAAGGCTGCGTCCGGCCCAATCAAGGACATGTACGGTCGCGGAAAGTAAACGATTCATTCGCATATTAGTTTTTAAATGCAAGCTCCTAACACAAACAAAACCTACTACTAGTACTTACTTCGCCTGCTCCGCCGTCATGACTTCGCGCTCCACGAATTCGAGGATATCTTTCGACGTGATGTTGTCCTGAATGCTTTGCCAGGTCTTTTGATACACGGTGATGAAATTCGGCGTATCCTTATCCGCTCTCGTGCGCATAAAGACCCACGTCTTCGCCTCCATGTCCCACGAACACTCGACGATCTTCCCGTCCAGCGCGTCCATCGGATCGGTTCTCGACACGAATTCATCCTCGAGTCGCGCGTATTGACCACCCTTTTCACCCACGAAGAGTAAGCCTTTACCTCTCGAGACGCGCAATAGAAAATCGACCGAGTTGAGTTCAGGAAATTTCCACTTGAGCAACGCCTCGTACGTCTGCGGGACGTACGGTGCGTTCGAAGGTTGAAAAATTAAACCGTCGCTCTCGTGACAGAGAGCGGGGATAAACTTTTCCACGAGCGTGCGCGCAAACTTGAGCGGATGAAATTCCTTGGTGCGAACAGAAAACGGTTCCTTGTGCGATGCGTACGCTCCACTCGGTCCGGCTTGCGCGAGAAACACTTTTCTCGGTTCCACGACAAACTCACGAATGATGTTTAATCGCTCTAAGAACGGACGCTGGGTGACGCGTTCGCCGTTGATAGCCATGAGATCGTACGCCAGGTATCGCCTCGTCTCCTTTTTCGTCTGCGGATCCGTGTCCACGACCATCTCACCGTCCATCAGCGTGCAGTGATGGACGGACGTGCCGAATTTTTTATGCGGTAGCGGAAACCGCATCTGCACGCGCCGAACCGCGAATTTTCTATCCACCAAGTACGCGCCGTCGCGCATGAGCAACAACATGTACCGCGTTCCGTCTGCCTTCCACGTCACGCTATACGGCTGACTCTTCAACAGACTCATGTTATCTCGACTCAGACTCACGGGCTGCGATCCCGGAAATTTCGTCACGTTCGCCCCCGCGTCGTCTGGCATGCACGCCCACACGCACACCTTTTGCACCTCGAGCACCATCTCTTCGTACACATCCTCACCGACAACGTCCTCGTGGTGCATGGGCCCCGCCTCTTCTTCCGGCCCCACGTTCGTCACCACCGCGCGCGCCCGCCGTCCCCTCGCCCCCGGAATCGGCGCTCGACTGTGCGCGAGCGTCCTTCTGTACGCCGCGTTGACCCTCGGATCGAATAAATCACCCTCGGGCACTTTTTCATCCGCCAACGGCGGCGCATCGCTCAGATCATCGCTCTTCCAACTCGGCACCTGCGGATCTTTCGTCGTACTGAATCGTCGTTCGAGATAATACGCAAACAAACTCTGCAGATACTCCGCCTTGTATATTCCCGGCGGTCGCGCGCGCGCGAACTCCGCCACGCCCGCGTTCAATTCCGGCCACGCTCGCGACCGCTGCAAATAATGCACCAACATCGCCCCCGTTCGATTAAACCCATGCGTACAGTGCACCAATATCGCCGGTTGATACCCTCGTCTCGCGCGATCCACCCACGCCGGATCGTTCGCCACCTCCGCCAAGACTCGTTGCGTCACGTAGACGAATTCGCTCACCTCTCTCGCCTCGGGCGCCCCCTCCCGTCCCGCGCACCGAATCTTATACGTCCGCACCCCGAACCGCTCGAAATCGTTCGGATCGTAATACCTCGACGTGTTCGTCAGGTCGATGACGAGCGCGATCCCTCGTCCGCGACGTTCCGCCTCGGCGAGCGCATCCTCGGGTCGGTACCAATCGGATTGGGGCACGTCGGTGTAAAACGCCTCGCGGAGCGGTGCCTTGCTCGCGAGAAAGGTACCGGCGATGAGATCGGACATGCGCGGACACTGCGTCCATCCCTCGGGGAGCGCCCACGCGCCGCGCGCGTCGGACGTGGACATGACGACGATGGGCGCGCGTCTGACGTTTAGCGTCATTTTCATTCGTGGTGGAATGGGCGTCGCGTTCGACGTTCGCGCGACGGCGCGGGTCGGGGCGAACGATGGAGAAAGTGATGGTGCGATGCGGTTTGCACGATGTGGGGTCATCGTCTCGGACGACGCGCGCACGCCGACGCCGTGTGCGCTCGCGCCGACGTCCAGGGGTGAACACGCGGTGCTCACGATGGATGTGCTCGAGGACGTCGACGCGCGATTGCGCGCGCGGGCGACGGAGGATGGGGACGAGGATGCGCGCGACGCCGGCGTTCGGCACTTTGGGGTCGTCCTCGCGGGGGCGCACTTCGCGAAAAAGGCGGATCGAGGACGGAAGAGGAAGGCGGCGGGCGCGACGGCGGCGGCGGCGGCGCGCGCAAACGGGAACGAGGCGAGCGACGACGCGTCGAGGGAACGGTGTCCACCGCCCGGACGATTCGCGTTGGGACACTATCGAGACTCGATGCACTTCGGATTGAACGCGTGGGCGAGATCGAACGACGAAGAGTTGGTGGTCGAGACGCCGTTCGGGCAGCAGACGTATTCGCCCGTCGAGTACGCGAGACTCTGGGGACGGTCCGCGCACGCAGCGTGTGCGCTCGCGGACGAACACGGGGCGTGGGAAAACGATAAAAAGAGTAAAACGGCGGCGATACGCACGCGAGCGTGGTTGGACGCGTGCTTGGAGGAGGCGAAAGCGGTGGGATTGCCGATGTGGGCGACGCTCGTCGGCGGCGAACACGTCGAGGTGCGCGAGGAGTGTTCGCGAGCGATCGCGGCGCGCGACGAGGACGTGTGTGGGTACGTCGTCGGTGGTCTTTTCGCGGGCGAGCGCGATGACGCGCGCGGGAAGTGCGTGGAGGCGTCGTTGAGACACATCAAGAGCGAAGGCAAACCGAGGTATCTATCGGGCCAGGCGACGGTGGAGGACATCGTCGACAACATCGAGCGCGGCATCGACGTCTTCGACGCGAGTTGGGCGAGCGCGACCGCCGCGAGAGGTCGTGCGTTTTCGTTTCCGATCGACGCGAACGATGCGTGCGAGATTGAAGACGCATCCTCTCGCGCGACGACGGGCGAGGATGCCTACTCCATCAACGTCTGGTCGACGGCGTACAAGACAGATTTCGTCCCATTCCTGGGACCCGATCGATGCCACTGTCCCGCCTGCGTCGACCACACGCGCGCGTACGTGCACCATCTCTTACAAGCGCACGAGATGACGGCGCACGTGTTGCTCGAGGCGCACAATCTGTACCACTTGTGTCGATTTTTTGCCGCGGCGAGACGCGCGATACGCCGCGACGAGTGGGCCGCCTTCGCCGCCTTCCACCGCGCGCACGCCCGTCGCGCGCGCGAGTGATGAACACATAAAACCGTGCGTCATTCACACCCATCATCACGTAGAGCACTGTCATAGACGACGCGTAGAAGAAATCAGAGACGCGCGCTCGCCGTCCCCACACCGGGACGCGTCATCACCATGCGCGCCTCGAGCGTCACCGACCCCTCTGGCGCGCCACTCTCGCGCCCCGCGACGTCGCGCGCGTCGTCATTGCGCGCGCGCGCCCCGCGCACGCGTCGCGCGTCGACGTCATCGACATCATCGGCGTCATCATCCTCGGACACCGTCCCGACGTCATCATCATCATCGCGCCGCATCCTCGGCGTCGGCAGCGCGGGCGTCGATTTCATCGCCCGGCTCGACGGTGACGTTTTCCCCGAACCCGACGGTAAATACCGCGCGAGCGCGCTCGACGTCGTCGGCGGTGGAAACGTCGCCAACGGACTCGTCGCGGCATCTCGGCTCGGCGCGTCGTGCGCGTTGTTCACAAAACTCGGTCTCGACGCCAACGCGCGCGCGGTGACGGATGAATTACTGCGAGACGGCGTGGTGTGCGACCACATCGTGTACGGTGGCGCGCGAACGCCGTTCACGTACATCATGGTGACGAAGACGAAAGACGGGGACCACGCGAGGACGTGCGTGCACACGCCGGGCGAGGCGTTAACGCGCGAAGAGACGACGCCGGAGATCGCGAGACGCGTGTTAGACGCCGTGAATCCGCACGTCGTGTACTTTGACGGACGTTTAACGGAATTTGCGATCGTGATGGCGAGAGAGGCGAAGAAGAGAGAGATACGCGTGTTGGTGGAGGCGGAGCGTCTGCGAGACGGTTTGGACGAATTGGTGGCGACGGCGGACGTCGTGGTAACGTCGAAGACGTACCCGTCGGCGAGGTTTCCGGAGTGTCGAACGTTGGGGGAGGCGATGATGCGCGTGTTGGCGTCGGCGCCGGAGGCGAGAAGCGTGACGACGACGTTGGGCGCGCGAGGCGCGGTGGCGTTGGCGCGCGTCGACGAAGACGACGAAGACGCGGACGCGGACGCGAAGACGCGCGAGGCGACGTGCATCGATGACGTCATCGCGCGCGTGGAGGCGCTCGCGAACGAGACGTCGAGCGAAGAGTCCGACGCGCCGGGCCCGTCGCGCTCGACGGCGCCGACGCGCGTGCGAGATTCGAGCGGCGCGTCGGAGATGACGGTCGAGGTGATTTTTACGCCGGCGAGACGACTTCGGGACGAAGACGTCGTCGACACCACGGGTGCGGGCGACGCGTTCATCGGTACACTCGCCACTGTGATGTGTTCGGAAGAGTTTCATCTCGGCGACGCGATGCGTCTCGGCGCGTACGTCGCCGCGGCGAAGTGCGGCGACGTCGGCGCGAGGCGCGCGCTTCCGCGAGCGGAAACCATCCCGAAGACGCTCGCGGGGCCCATTCTCGATGCGTCGCCGGCGGCGTCCGCGACGGGGAATGAGACGAATGTGACGTCCACGAGACGCGCCGCCATCTTTTCCGCCGTCGTCGCGGGCGCGTCGGCGCTCTCGCTCGGCGTCGCGCGTCCCGCGAACGCGGGCGCGGCGGACGCGAAGAAACTCGCCGAGACGTTCAACGCCGCCATGTCGGCGCCGACGTTTGAAGAGAGCGACGCTTTGTGGGGCGAAGCGGTGAAACTATCCCCGCCGGGCTCGCCCGCGATGAGCGCGGCGCTCAGTAACCGCGGAACGCTGCGTCTTCAGTACAGAGAGTGGGCGAGCGCGCTCGACGATTTGCAGGCGAGCGTCGACTTGGACGGCGACTCGCCTGATCCGTTGGCGCTGAACAATCTCGGCAACGCCAAGGGCGCTCTCGGTCGATGGGATGAGGCGATGGCGGATTTCTTAGAGTCGTCGCGCGGATCGGAGGACATGCGCGAGATCGCACTCGCGAATTACGCGCTCGCCGCGTTTCAAGTCGGTAAAGAGGACCTCGCCGTGGCTACGTGCCGGAAATTATTGCGAAGAGACCCGGAATTTCTCGACATGCGCGCCGCGCTCGCCGCCTTCCTCTGGGCTCTCGGCGATGAACCGAACGCCGAGGCGGAGTGGACGTTTCTGTGTAAATCCGGTCGAGGTTTCGGCGCGAAACGCTCCGCCGAGGAAAAACGCGATGCCGGCGCGTTGGCGTACGGATTCGAGCTCTTCGCGCAATCCGCCAATCAAATCGCCGCCGAACTCGACGGCGGCGTCAAGGACGCCGGTCTGGACACCCCGTGTCGACTGTACAAAACCACCGACACCGTCGCCAACCGATGGCCACCGCGCGCGACCGCCGCGTTGGACGCGTTTTTACGCGTCAGACGGTCGGGCGAAGCCGTCGATTACGACGGCGACGTGAAAACGTTCGAGTTCCCCATGTAGACGCGTCGACGCCACAAAAATTCTGGAAAAATCACAGAAACATAGTAAAAAATGCGCGCGACGCGACTGTCGCTCGATATCACCCGAACTCGACCCTCGCGCGCGTCACCCGTCGTCGGTCGGTCTCTCTCTCGCGCTCGCGTCCCGCCCGAGCGCATTCGTCACACGCCACCTCACCACCATGCGCGCGCGTCTCGCGCGTCTCGCGCGCCACCTCGCGGTCCATCCATCGACGTCGGCATCGTCCGTCGTCGCGACGCCGCCCCTCGCGCGTCTCTCGTCCACCACCGTCGACGTCCCGTCGACCGCGCCCACGTCGGAAAAGAAACCGAAAAGAGACATGACGAACGCCGTCGTCGTCGAATCCATTCGTCGTAAAAAGCTCGCCAAGGGCATCGTCGACGATAGACTTCCCCCACCGCCGCTCTGCGTCGCGTGCGGACGACGGTTCTGTCGATGCGAGGCGAGGGCGCTCGAGAGACCGAGGGAACCGCTCGAGAGCGATTGTTGTCACAGCGAGCCCGCGTGTACATTTTGCGTTAAAGTCGTGTACGCCGAGTTATTGGACGAGTACGAGCGAGCGATGGCGAAGAGGGGTGAGAGTAGTGATCAATAGCGCGGTGTCGGCGGCGTCGACGCGAACGGTAGTCATCTAATCTAATCTATTCTATTCTTTCTATTCGGCTCGGCGCTCGGCGCTTTTTTCGGGACGCGGCGTCACCCGACCGCCACGCTCGCGCTCGCGTGCGCGGGATCCGCCCCGATCGGTGATAATCGCACGCCTATCCGTAACGAACACCCGCCGCACTCCAACACGCACTCGTCGTGCGTGCGACGAAGGGATTGAAGTTCGCCCACCGGTATCTCGTACGCGTCGCCGCACCGACACGCGCGCGAGTACACGTCCCACGCACCGCCCGCGACGCGAGACGCGGTCTCCGGAGAGTCGAAGGAGACGGTGCGAACGTCCATCTCTTCGACGTCGACGACGTCGGCGAGCGGTCGAGACGCGCGCGACGCGAGCGCGGCGTCGTATCGCTTGCGAAGGGTGGCGTCGACGAGACAATCGTACGCGCGTTTGAGCTCGAGAAACGCGCGCGCGTCGCCCCCGGGTCGGTCGGGGTGGAGGACGAGGGCGAGGCGTTTGTAGGCGTCGCGCACGTCGTCCACGGTGGCGGCGGCGGTGAGACCGAGGGTGTCGTAGTGGGTCATGGTGTGAGGGCGCGGAGGACGAGGAGGAGCGAAGAGGTTCAGGGACGGCGTCGGAACGGCGTCGGAACGGCGTCGTTGTGATGTTACAACGTCACGCATCGCATTCGCGCGCGTTTCGAGCGCGAAGCGTGGCGGTGACGGCGACGATGAGACGCTCGAGCGAGTCGACGATTTCTTCGGCGTCTTCGCCGCGGGCGGCGGCGGCGCGCGCCTCGGTGATGGTGGCGGTGTGTCTCCGCGCGACGTCGAGGACGGGTGAGCGCGTCTCCACCACAGCCGCGCCGTTCTCGTCGTAGAGCGCGCGAACGACGTCGGCGGTGCGAAGCATGACCTCGGCGGCGATGTCGACGTCGACGTCGGCGGCGGATTGCCGAAGCGGTAAATCGTTCCAATCTTCGATGAGCGTGCGGAAGGATTTGCTCATGACTTCGAACGCGTCGGCGGCGAAACATCGAGCGTCATCGATCGAATCGCGTCGGTGGTTGAGCTCGGCGACGAGGACGTCGTGTGCGAGGTCCCATCCCGCGAGCGTCGTCTTGCCGCGCTGCGCGTACGCTCTCTTCGGCCGCGCGCCGTATAATCCGCCGAACGTGAGCGCGACGTACACGCCGCTCCGCGCGAAATCGGCTGCGCACAGAGTTGCGGCGATGGCGCGCGCGAGGGCGTCCGCCGCGTCGCCGTCTCCGAAACGGTCCAAGAGCGCGCCGGGCGATTCCATAACGCGTATGGCGCGTTTGGCCAAATCGACCCTCGACGCGCCCGTCTCCGCCGCCACGGCGTCGATGAGTGCGATGGCGTATCGCGGCGCGATGCGATACACCAAGTGCATCGTCGCCTCGAACGAGCACAGGGACGCTTCGTGCGCGCGCGTCGACGCGTTGACGCGCGATTTTGCGGCGTCCGCGAAGGCGCGCGTCTGCACCGCCAACTCGTCGTCATCCGTCGGGATCACCAACGGTTTCCCGTTCCACACCGCGTTCACGAAGGGTTCTAACGCTTCGCAATCGGACAACGCGCGCAATGCCGCGGCGCTGACCCACGCAAACGACTGGAGCTTCGCCCCGCGCGTCGTCTCGAGTTCACGCACAAAGGTGGAGACGTGCGTCGTCTCCGTCTCCGTCTCTCTCGCGCGACTCGACGCGCTCTCGCGCGCCGCCTCCCAGTCCCTGAGCAAAATGTCGCGCATGTCGTCCACGTTCTCGCTCGCGAGACGCGAGAACGCGTCGTCTCCGCGGGCGGCGTTTTCCAGCGCCTCTATGGCTTCTCTCGCCGCGAAATTCCATCTCGCCGCGGAGACGTCGTCGAATCGTCCGGTGAGACGCGCCTTGAGCAAGAGCGCCGGCGTGAACGAACACGACGCGCGCGCGTCTTTAAAATCTAAACTCTGGGACGCGCACCGTTTCGTTTTGAACGCCTCGGGCGCGGTATCGGCTTCTCTTCTCGCCATGACGAGCGCGCGCCACAGCGGCTCGGCGCATCCGCCGAACGACTTCATCTCGGCGAGAAGTCGATCGATGCGCTCGACGCCGTGCGCCGCTGGGTCCAAGACGACTGGTTCGACTATTTTCGCGAGCGCGCTCGGGACGTGTATGGAACACCTGTACGCGGGCGCGAGCGCGCCCGGGACGTAGACGCGAGCGAAGACGCCCATCTCGCCCGCGTTCAGCACCTCAAACACCGGATTCTGAGACCAAACCTTCGATACCGCCGTCGTCTGCGATACCACGGGCGCGGGCACGTCGGCCGAGGCGATATGCGCGCCCGTGATGGCGTGGTACACGTCTATGGATCGTCGCTCGCCGTCGACGGATGCCGTCCACACAAAGCCACCGTGTCGCGAAGCGCTCACGATGTCGCTCGTCGACGCCTCGTCACCGCTCGTCGCGCGCTGAATCGCGCACACGCGCTCGACGGTGTGATCGCGCGTCGTCGCATCCGAGCGCGCGTTCGGCGCGAAGAGCGCGGGAAAAATCTCGTACCCGCGACCGGCGTCGGCGTCAAAACACAACAGCGCGTCGTTCGGGTATGATTTCGACGTGAGCAACGCGCGACCACCGCGTCGCGCGACGCCGTCTGCACCATCACCATCATCACCCATCGCGTTCCACACGTTCACGCGCGCCACCGCGCGCCCTAAACGACAATTCCATCTATAAAACGTCCCGCTCGTCGTCGTCACCCAAAAATCTTCGCCGCCCGCGCCCACCAACCCTCTCGCGTCCGCGTACCTCACCGTCGCCGTCGTCGTCGTCGCCTCGCCGTCCACACCGATTCGTCGCAACACCAACCACGCTCCACCGCCCCCGTCCTCGCTCAGCGTCGCGCAGTACACACCCCCGTCGCTCGCCGAACACGCCGTCGCCGCGAACGCGTCGCCCAACCGCGAATCCCCTCTCTCGAGCGCGTTCGCCACGATCGGCGGCGCCCCAGCGTACGGCGCCTCCGCCTGCGCGACCCAGCGACCGTCGCGTCCTTTTAGCCACATCGCGAGCGCGCCGTCTCTCTGCGCGGCGATTAAATACCGTCCCGTCGTCGTCGTCGTCGCCGCCGGCGACGCTCCGTGAAAACCGACGTGCGTCGTCACCAATCTCGATCCACGCCTCGCGTCGCTCGCGCGCGTCGGCGATGAGACGGCGTAGGATTCAAACGCGCGACGCACCGCCTCCAACGGCGCGTCGTCGTCGTCGTCGTCCGCGTCATTCATCTCGGTTGTCGATGATGAATCGTGCGCCCACGCGTGCGCGCGCACGACGCGCGCGCCGTCGCTCGCGCTCACGAACGACCCATCGTCAACGACGTGCGCGAGGTGATCGATCGACCCACCCTCGTCGTCGATCGCGGGCTCGAGCGCGAGCGCGACGGACATTCGTCGGTCGCGAAGCGAAGCGTCGAGCACTGACGACGCCCATCGTCGTCATCGCTCGACGCGCGCCCGCTCGACCGCGCGCGCGCGACGTCACGACGACCACGACCACCAGTCGCGTTTCTTTCGCGTCCTCGACGCCGACGCGTCGCTCGACGACGCGCGCGCGCGAGGGGCGCGCGTCGTGCATTTGAACGGGCGTTCGGGGAACGCGCGCGCGACGCCTCTCCCACGCCTTCTCTCGACGACGACGCGCGATGTCGCGCGCGAGAGACGACCGCGCGCTGTTTTGGCTCGCGCGCGCCGCGGGCGCGCCGAGCGGGACGCACGCGGACGATCGAGGGACGCTGGCGCCGTCGTGCGACCCGGGGACGTTGGCCAACGGTGTCGTTCGGGACGAGGCGCTCCATCGCGCGCGCGCGCGCGCGACGCGCGCGGCGAACGCGCGAGCGTATCGAGACGCTTTAGACGCGCAGGTGGCGACGCGCGCGAGGATGGATGGGCGAGAAGCGCTTCGCGAACGGTCGAGGAACGCGGCGAACGCGCGCGGGCGAGACGCCGCCGCCGCCGCCGCCGCGCGCGCGCACGCCGAGGAACGGAAGCGTCGAGACGCGTACGTGGAGGCGCTGGATCGACAGGTGGCGGAACGACGCGAGCGCGAGCGTCGCGCGCGAGAGGAGGCTGAGCGGCGCGATAGGGAGGAGAATGAACGCATTCGACGCGCGGTGGAGGAGGAACGCGACGTCTTGCGACAAAAGCGCGCCGCCATGGCGGCGCGCGAGGCGTCGTCGTCCGCGACGACGACGGACGATGGGACACGACGCGCGAGGATCACGCACTCACCGCCGGTGTCACCGAGACCGTCCCCGTCCCCGTCCCCGACGGCGACGACGTTTCGAGCCCGCGCCGGTTCGGACGCCGCCGTCTTCGCCGGCGGCTACGAACCCGTCCCCGAACGCGTCGTCGACGACGACGACGGTGACCTCTTCGACGACGAAAACGACGACCCGTTCGGTCATCCTCCCGACGTCGTCCCCGACGCCGTCTCTCTCGACGCGGCGAGCGCGGAGGAACTCGCATCCATCGTTCGCGAGTTGGTGGTCGAGATGCGAGACGTGCGCGCGCGGCTCGCTCGCGCCGAACGCGCCCTCGAGGCGCGATCGGCACCGCGTCAGCGGTGACAACGTTTATACGTGTAAGGAATATATTTTATACTCATGTAAATACTCGCGCGGCGCACGCACCGCACCGCGCGCCTCGCGCGTCGTCGAACGCATACGCGCAATGATTTCCGGGCTCGAAATCTCAATTCGAGCTCATTCGACATCCACACACGCCGACGCGTCGTCGTCGTCGACATGCCGGCGACGCCTCGCGCGTCACCGCTCGCGGACACCCCGCGACGCGCGCCCGCGCACTATTACGAGAGCATCGATTACGAGTGTCCTCGCAACGCCGTCCACGCGCGTCGTCGTCGAGAATCTCAAGAAGAATCCATTCGTCGCCGACGACGCCTCTCGCCGACGACGACGTCCTCTCGCGTGCCGTCCGCGACGACGATGAAATACGCGCTCACACTGTGCGTCGGTCTGTCCGTCGGCGTCGTCGCGTGGGCGATCGAAGGGACGACGGGACGGGTGGTGGCGGCGCAAGCGGCGTTGGTGTCGAGATATTACGCCGACGCGCCGACGACGACGGCGACGCTCTTCGCGTGCACGTCGGCGGTGTTGGTGCTCGTGGCGGGATGGGTGGCGACGTATCACGCGCCGATGTGCGCGGGTGGGGGAGTGACGGCGGTGATGGCGACGTTGAATGGAAGCGATGTGCCGGGATTGTTGAGCGGGCGGACGACGGCGGCGAAAATTGTCGGCGTGTGCGGAGGCGTGGGAAGCGCGTTGGCGGTCGGGCCGGAGGGGCCGATGGTGCACATAGGGGCGGGGATCGCGAGTGTGTGTGCGTTGTGGTGGCCGAGACGGGCGATGGGAGCGGCGGATGGTGGAGGTGGAGTCGCGTCGACGTCGCGCGGGGCGGCTGAGGATTCGGAGGATTCGGACGACGACGACGAGGATTCGGAGGGGTATTCGTCGATGGAGGATGCGGAGGATTCAGAGGCTTTAGACGACGCGTGCGACGAGGGGCGCGACGTGCGCGAACGTTTATCGCGTCGACGTCGACGGCGCCGACGAGGAAGACGTCAGGGGTACATTCGATTCGGCGAGTCGCCGAAACTCGACGCCGTCTTGCTCGATTTAGCGTCGCCGTCGACGCACCGAGAATTCGTCTCCGCGGGCGCCGCCGCCGGATTAGCCGCGGCTTTCGGTGCGCCCATCGGTGGTGTGTTGTTCTCGTTCGAAGAGGCGAGCACGTTTTGGAGTCAACGCACGATGTGGCGATGTTTAATGTGCGCCGCCGTCGCCTCCTTCGTCTTGGCGTTGCTCGATTTACGAGGCAATCCCGGAATGGTGTTCATCACCGGTGATACCCTTCGCCCGACGACGCCGAGGGATTATTTTCATCAGTTGCCGTTCTTCGTCGCCGTCGCCGCGGCGTGCGGACTCTTCGGGGCGACGTTCAACGCGATTCAGGCGCGAACGGCGAGATTTCGACCGTCGCCGAGGCAAAAAATCGCGCGCATGTGCGAGTGCGTCGTCGTCGTCCTCGCCACCGTCGCCATTCGCTTCGCTGCGTCCGCGTACGCCGGCCAGTGCATCGTACCGCCGGATACGTGGAAGAAGGACGATTTCGGCGTGCGTTTCAACTGTCCAGAGGGTGAAATCAACGACATCGCCACCGTCTTCTTCGTCTATCCCGGTCGATCCATCGGATGGATGTTCGGCATGGCGGAGCACGTGTGGGGGGAGGCGTACGGATTCACCGCGCGAGGATTAGCCATCGCGGCCGCGTGTTACCTCGTCATGATGGCGCTCGCGTTCGGGATCGCGGTGCCCGGTGGATTATTCATGCCGAGTTTGTTTCTCGGCGCGTGCGCGGGCGGATGCGCCGGATTGACGCTGAAGAGCGCGCTCCCGGAATCGTGGGACATCCAACCTGGTCTCTACGCCCTCATCGGCGCTACCTCGGCGCTCGGCGGCGTGTTTCGATCCTCCGTGTCCCTGGTGGTCATCATGGTCGAGAGCACGAACGGGCAGGCGTTCGTCTTCGCCATCATCGTCGCCGTCGTCGTGAGCAACATCGTCGGCAATTACTTTGCGAGCGGCATTTATCACGCCGAGCTCTCTCGAAGCAAAACGGTGGCGTACCTTCCGCGAGAGCCATCGAGGTTGCTCGACGATAAGACGGCGCGCGACGTCATGGCGGTGCCACCGGCTATTTTACCGGAAATTGCGGACCGAGACGCCGCGCGATCGCTCCTCGCGCACGCGTCTCACAACGGGTTCCCCGTCGTGGACGATCGAGGGAAACTCGTCGGTCTCATCCTGCGTTCGCAGCTCGATGTGCTCCTCGCTGCGACCGACGTCGACGCCTCTCCGGACGCGTCCGAATCGACGCAAACGAGACTCGATCTCGAGATGCGAACCGCGCACGTGCGCCGCGTCACCGCCGCCGCCGTGCCGGGCGTCGCCGCCGGCGTCCTCGACGAAACCATCGACGCCATCGAGGTCGAACGTCTCATGCGCGCGCACGCCTCACCGCTTCGAGTCGATCGCCCTTCCACCGTCGACGCCTTCGGCGCCGCCGTCGTCGACGTGCGCACGTACATGAACCCGGCGCCGCTCGCCGTCTCTCTCGATTTCCCGGCGAGACGCGCGCACGACCTCTTCCTCTCCCTGGGACTTCGACATCTCGTCGTCGTCGACGACGAACACGTTCCGCGAGGCGTCATCACCAGGAAAGATCTCATCGACGCTCGCTGACAGCGCGCGTACGTGTAAACGACCGCTGTACATTCTTGTTTTGTCCGTTTCGCCGCCTCGTCGCCGTCGCCGCAGAGTCAGCCTCGATGGCGCGCAACGCCACCGTCGACATCGCCGTCGACGCGCCGCGCGCGTGCCCCGACGTCGACGACGCGCCCTCGAGTTCATCCGAACCCCCGCCGAGAGCGCTCGCGCGCGCGTCGACGCACCGCGGGGACGAATCGACGTCCCGCGAAAAAGCGCGCGAGCAACGGTGGCGACGAAAACGCGCGCGCGACGCCCCGAACGCGCGCGTCGACGGACGCGGACGCTCGAAAAAGACAGACAAGACGTATCGGTACGGGAATTACGATCGATACTACGGGTACCGCGTCGGTGAGGCGATGGAGGATCACCGTTTGAGCGCGCTTCGGGACGAATGGTTTCGGGGACGACGCGTCGTCGACGTCGGGTGTAACGACGGATTGTTTTCGTTATCTCTCGTCGGTGCGTTCGAGCCGAGCGCGTGTTTGTGTTTAGACATTGATGCGGATTTAGTCCGCGCGGGGGAGAGGAAATTGGCGTCGTTGCGAAGACACGCGCGCCGCGCCGACGAAGACGAAGACGAGGCGCCCGAGACGAAAAAGACCAAAAAGACCAAAACGTCCGCCTTTGACGGCGTCGAGTTTCGATGCGCGAACGCGTTGGAACACGATTTCGGTACCGAAACCTTCGACGTCATACTCTTACTCAGCGTCACCAAGTGGATACACTTAAACTTTGGAGACGAGGGCGTGCGCGCAATCTTTCGCAAGTGTCGAGACGCCCTCGTCCCCGGCGGTTCGCTCATACTCGAGCCGCAACCGTGGCGTTCGTACCGATCGACGCTCCGCAAAAAGGTCCTCGGTCGTCCCATCCTTCCCGACGAGTGCAAGGCGAGGTACGGATCGATACAATTTCGTCCCGACGCGTTCGCGGATTTCTTGTCCAGTCCCGAGGGCGGTTTCGGCGTCGCCGAGCGTCTGCGCGTCGCGTCCGAGGGCGCCGGCGCCTTCGATCGCGACGTGTTTCGATTCGTGCGTCTTAATCAAGATAGTCACGCGTAGAATCACCGGTCGCGCTCGCGACGACGGAGCGCGCGAGGAGACGTCTCCGTCTCGCGAGCTCGCGGCTGTTTGCCCAAAAATTGAAAAAACAAAACACGTGGGAACGAATCGTGAATCCGCGCGCCGACTCGCCGCACACGCCGACGCGCGCTGACCATGTCCGCCATGAGCATGCAAGAGTACGACGCCCTCATATATCCCGGCTTCGTGCGGCGAAACGTCGCCAAGTGGAACGAGGACGGGAGCGCCGCGCCCTTATCCCGCGCGCGGGGCCCTCGCGGGGAAACCTTTGTGTTACACCTGCGCAGCGGCGAGATCGATCAAGACGTGAGCGCGATCGAGGCTGAGGTGCGCTCGAACGGTCGTTCGGCGCGAGACGACGCGACGCGACGCGACACGCAAGACTCGAGACGCGATGGGCGCGCGCGGGCGGGATGGGCCGGAGATTTGGGTTGACATGATTTGGGTTTGACTGACGCGACTCTGTGCGCGCGAACAGCTCGGGTTGGCGCTCAAGGGTTTGAAGGGGTCGAGAAAACGAACGGTGACGGCGGAGTGAGCGCGCGAGTCGCGCGAACGGGGCGCGAGGGTCGTGAAAAAGGTTGATGTAGATTCCGTCGTATTCGGTTCGGGCGTCGTCGACACCGCGCGACGCGGAGTTCGCGGTCGCGCGCGCGCGCGGGCGTTCGACGGTGTAGTCATCTAATTGTAACATAAGTATTACACACGCGTAGACGGAAAGACGAACGCGCGAGCGAGCGGTGCCGAAAAGACTGGTCGAGTCGGCGAACGCGCGGTCGCGCCTCACACCTCGGGAACCGGGACGATGCTACCGTTGCTCGCGCATCGCGCGCGCATCGCCCGCGGGGCTGAACCGGACGCGGCGACGTCGACGAGCGCGGTGATCGACGCGTCGGACGCCGCGGTGGAGGCGTCGATCGCGAGAAACAGACGACGACGTCGTCGCGATTTGGACCCAGCCATTCGTCCGACATTCTTTGAGCTCATCGCCGCCGAGCGGTTAGCGCCGAGCCTCAAGGGGGCGCTGGCGTACGCGCTGGGGACGCTCGCGAACGCGGGCGCGCCCGGGGTGGCGCACTACGCGCTCGATCGAGGTGATGAGGTGTTCGCGGCGTTGACGTTTCTCGCAGAGTTGAAGAGTTTCGCGAGCGGCGACGGGTCGCTCGCGGAGAGTGTCTACGGACTGCAGCGCGTGCCGAGAACGCTCACGAGCGCGCACGTGCGAAGCGATGGGAGGTATAGGATCGATGGGTGGCAGCGATTCTTGAGCGCGGCCATCTTGGCGTTCGGGCCGTACGCGCGGAGCAAGGCGGCGGCGCTGCACGAACGGTTGGCGCCGGAACAGTACGTCGACGCGAGACGACGCTCGAGCGTGTTCGAGGCGAGCGGTGATCGCATGGGCGTGAGCGAATCAGAGGATGCGGCGATCGAGGCGGCGGTGCGAGCGAGACGAGAGGCGAGAGGTTTGAGGGGCGCGGCGACGCGCGCGTTCGTGGCGGCGTATCCTGCGGCCAACGCGCTCGCCGAGGCGGCGACGTTCGTGACGTGGACGGGATACTTACTCGGTCGTTGGAACGTAAACGATCCGACGTTGATGCTCGTGGACTGTTACGTGACGCGCGCGCTTCCCGCGGAATTAGAGGCGAACGCGCGCGAGCTCGACGCCTACCGACAGCGGCAACTCGCCGGCGCGCGCGCGTCCAACAGCGCGGCGTCGCGCGCCCTCGGCGTGGGCGCGCTCAAAACGAAGAATTTCATCATGGATTACGCGCAATCCGCTCTCATCGCCGCCGTCATCGGATTCAAGCTCACCGAGTGGTGGTACGGCGCCGCCGAGGAGCGCGTCGTCGGCGCCGCCACGCTCCCCGTCCCGCCTCCGCCGCCGCGTCCGCCGCCTCACCCCGAGGGCATCGCTCTTCCCGACGACACCGGGCTGTGCCCGCTCTGTCGCAAACAAATTCGTAATCCCGCCGTGTTGACGTGTTCTGGGTACGTCTTTTGCTTCGCGTGCGTCCACGCGCACGTCGATCGATACGGAGACTGTCCCGTCTCTCGCCACCGCGCCTTCAACGGCGTCGACGACATTCGTCGCGTCTACGAGGGCAATTAGTCTACATCATCCCGCCTATCGAACGAAAGCAAACGTAGTGTAAAATCTTTTACGAAAGCGCTCGCTCTCAGTATTTCATTCATCACAGGCTACAGCGTCCTCGAGCGTCTTCTCGCGAAAAGACTCCGCGACTCCTCCCCTCGCGCTCGAAAACTACAAACTACAGTACACATCCTCTCTCTCTCACGTCGGCTCACTTCTTCGACCTGGCCAAATCCCGGTAATAATCCTGCGTCGCCTGACGGTGCTGCAGGTGATTCCACTTCCAGACGCCCCCGGCGACTAAACCGAGCGCCAGTCCCACGAAAGCCTCCTTGTTGAAGTAGATGCGTTGCGCTGCGTCGAGAAAAACGAACGTCATCGCGCCGTCGATCGTCGTCAGTCGATGATGATGGGAAAAACACTCTCGTCGCTCGCGTCGTCGCGCGGCGGGGACGATGGGACGATCGTTTGGTTTTAGGTTTGCCTGTGATCCGTCGTTTGCGATCGTCCACCGCCGCGCGCGTCGACGCGCATCGCGTCGCGCGCGCGTCGCATCGCATCGCGCGAGGTCTCGTTCGCGGTCTCGTTCGCACCTATGCCGTGATACACCGTGTGCGCCATGATGGGAACGCGTTCGAATGACGACGGGCCGGGATGTGGGTGGATTCAGTCTGTGGGAACGCACGTATGGGTAAACAGTATAGAATGTCTAATCTTACAGAAATGTCCACGTCCGACGACGATGAGCGCGCGCGCGGCGCGCGCGTGCGCTCGCGCGCTACAGCATGCGAAGCTTTTTCAATTTCGCGCGCTCCTTGGCTGATTTCTTGGCGATCGTCTTCGGATTGGTGATCGCCGTCGGGACGCCGACGCCCGTGCGTGTTCTATTCTCCTCCTTGAGCGCCTTCTTCGCCTCTCTTCGCTCGCGCTCGGCGCGAATCTTCGCCCCGCGCGCCGCCTTGGCGTCAGCCTTCGCCTGTTGGAACCGTTTCTTCTCCGCCTTTTCCGCCATGCGCTCGTCCCAAGACTTGGACGACGGCACGGCGCCGAGCGCCGACGCGCGCTTCGCCTGAAGCTTCCAACTTCGTCCAGATTTTCGACCGGCGACCGACTCGTACGTCGCTCTGGGAGCTTTATAATCGCGATACAGCTCACCGTCCATCATGTCCTCGTCGCCGCGCGCGCCGTCGCCCTCGCCGTCGTCGGCGCGTTTGCGCTTTCCGTGCTTCACCGTCTTGGTGATGCCTCGATGGTCGACGCCCGACGTGAACGTCTCCTGCGCGGGAACGTAGGCATCGGCGGCGGCCTCATCGATGGACGCCTCGCGCGCGTTCGCCGCGTCGACGTCGACGACGACGCGTCGCGCGCGTCGCGCGCCCGCCATGGTGTGTCGGCGGCCGAGACCATGGAGACGGCGGCGGCGGCGTGTTTATCGTCGTCGCATCAACTTTGATGGAGTTTTTGCGTCTACACTACACAACTAGATTCTACACGACGCGAGGACGTTAGCAGTCGACGTTGAACGCGACGGACACGCGCAGGGCGTCGTCGCGCTCGCACTCGTCCTCCGTCGTCGGTGCGTCGATCCCTCTCGGCCGCGGGAACGCGCTCACGGCGTGAAGGGCGGCGCCGGAGAAGACGACGAGGTCGCCCGCGCGCGGCGCGTGGGCAAAGTACGGCGTCGAGGACTCGGACGCGACGCCGAGCGGTGGCGGCGACGCGCGCACGCCGAGACACCCGGCGTCGATGGGCGCGTCGAGCGCATCGGTGAGATCGGGCACGGCGAGATAGAGCACGCCGCTCCATCGATCGGCGCTGTCGTGCGCGTGGAGTTTGTTGTAGTCGCCGGGAGAGTTGACGTTGAGCCAACCGTACACATCGCTCGGCGCCACGTCTGCGCGCTGCGACGGCGCGCGAACGCGCGCGTAAGCTTCGAGGGCGACGTCGACGACCGTTCGCCAGGTGGGTGGTCCTCGCGTCGACGCGTTCGCGTTCGCGTTCGCGTTCGCGGTTTCGTCGTCGCCTCCGGCTCTCGTCACAACGTCCACCGCCTCCTCCTCCTCCTCGTCCGAATCCGAATCCAAGAGATCGGCGTAACTCTGATACCCGCCTCGATTCGATCGCACGACGGAGACGTCCGATCCCGGGCCCGGGATCGCCGCGCCCAGCGCGCGCGCCTCGTCCTCTCGCCCGCGCCGAAACTTTCGCAATCCCACGGGTACGAGCGCGCGCACGATCGCCTCTCGCGCGTCGTCGCGCAGACGAAACACGTGTACGACATCCGCGACGTCGCTCGCGCGCGCCGCGGACGTCGTCGCCACCTCGTACGCGTCGTGTGATTGGAAAAACGTCGACCGGGACACCGGCGGCGGTTCGTCGACCGACGACGCGTCGACGCCCTCCTCGCGCGAGACGCGCGCGCGAGGCGCGGTGGACGCGTCCACGCGCGCGAGCGTCGACGCGTCGCGCGCGTGCACGCCGTCGGCGGCGGCGACGAGGGTGACCAGGTCCATGAGCGCGGGACGGCGACTGCGGCGAACGAAATACGACGCCGTGTGAGTGTGTGTGTGTGTTGGACTGATTTTACCCTTGGAAACCTACTAAACCGCGACCCTCGACGCTGGGTGTGTACGCCTGACCGCTCTTATTTTTGTTCTTCGTCACCTTGGACACGAGCTGACGAACGCGCTGTTGAGACGCGGTTTGCGTGCGCGCCTTGATTTCGCTGGGATCGATTTCGAGTCGCGGTTGTTTGATGTATTGCGTGCTCGAACGCTCGGGAACCATGGCGTGATGACGGTATCCTCGCTCACCGTATTTCGGTTCGTCGTCACCGCCGTCGACGTTCCCGCCGACGTCGGCGGAGTGATCGACCGCGCTCGCCTTGCTCTTTTTCGGACGGCGGCGCTCGTCGGCGTCGACGGTTTCTCGTCCGACGTGAATGTCGCCGTAGTGCGACGAGAGTTCGTACACCGGTCGAGACCACTTCTCGACGAGTTTCTTACACCTCGCACGGTTTTTCGGCGTCTCTTCCTCGAGCGTGGATAAGAACAGGATGTTTCTTCCCAAACCGGATCGCTTGAGCTCCTCCTTGCGCTCGTGCGAATCCGTCGACACCGGCAACTGCTGAATCAGCTCAATCAGGCTCGTGCGCACCGTGAGATTGGGAAGATTGCCGTCCGGTAACAGATCCAACCACGCCCTGAGCACCGTCAACAGCCCGTGACGCAGGAACGCCTCGTGCAACTCCACCATGACGAGCTTCTTCTCCACCTCGGGCAAGAGCTTCAACTTCTTCACCGCGGGCTTCCCCGCCGCGTACGCGCGCGCGTCCTCCTCCACCGCGATCTCCATCTTGGACAAGAAATCCAACACCTCCATGCGCGCCATCTCCTCATCCTTTCTTCGTCGCTTCCCTTTCCCACCCGGCGCGAAGAGTTTTTCCAGCTCGTCGTCGCTCTCCTCCGCCTCGCTCGCGTACCCGCGTTTTCCATCCTCGTCGTCCGACATGTTCGCCCACTTATCCTCCTCCGCGACACCCGCGTCATCGATGAACGCGTCGTCCTCCGCCGTTCGCGGCGCGACGTAATCCTCGTTCTGTATCGCGTCGAAATCCACGTCGCGGCTTCGGCTCGCCGAAGGTTTTCCACTCGCCCCACCCTTTGTCGACTTCTTCGCCGCCTCCCTCGCCTTGGCGCGCTTCGTCTTCGCCTTGAGGCGCTCGATCTGTGCCATCTCTTCATCTTCGTCGTCGTCGTCGCCGCCCTTGGCGCGCGCTCTCGCGCGCGCCGCGACGTCGTCGTCGTCGTCGTCATCCTCGTCGTCGGATCCGAAGAGCGATTGCATCATCGCGCGCTTCGTCGCGTCACCGTCCGCGTTCGGCGCCGGCACCGACGCATCGTTCGCGGCGGTGGACGCCGGCGCATTCGCGCGCGCGTCCTCGTCCGCGGCGTCGTCGGACGGCATGGCGCGCGTCGGGATGTCCCGTCAATCGTCACGATGCGGCTCGCGCTTCGACATTCGAATCGAGTGACGATCGCGCTCGCGCGGGCGTGCGCCGACTCGTGCGCGCGCGAGAGCGCGCGACGCGGTCGTCGCGTCGCGTCGACGCGCGCGATCGGGAGAGAGCGCGAGATGCGCGCGGCGTGGACGCGCGAGATGGATGATTGGGCGAAACCTGAAATCAGAAGATTCGAGCGTTTAGACGCCGAGGCGCGCGAGGCGCGAGGCGACGCGGCGCGCGAGCGCGCGGTCGTGTTCGTGGGGTCGTCCATCTTTCGCGAGTGGCGAGAGATTCGCGATTTCGATCGGGATTGGGAGGGGACGTCGAGTCGATTGGCGGGGACGCCGAGGTTCATCAACAGAGCCTTCGGCGGCTCGACGACGATTGACGTGCTCAGACACGCGTCGTCGTGCGTGAGCTTCGAGACGAGAGATGTGCGAGTGGTGGTGTATTACTGTGGATCGAATGACATCAGCGTCGGCGTGGAGGCGAAAACTGTGCGCGACCATTTCGTAGATTTTGCCGAGTGGTGTCGCGCGCGCGCGAGAGACGCGGGGACGCCGCGTTTGGGCGTGGTGTTCGTGGGCGTGATCGATTCGCCGCAGAAACGAATGTTTGGGATGAGCGATGTCGTGCGCGAGACGAACGCGCTGTGTCGAGCGTGGTGCGAGAAGACGCCGGACAGCGCGTTCGTCGACGTGACCGAGGTGTTTGAGCGTCGGGACGAGTTGTTTCGCGAAGACGCGACGCACTTGAAGCCCGAGGCGTACGATTTTTTCGCGGCGGCGATCGCACCCGTCGTGGAGAGTGTGTGCGCCAGCGTGCTCGACGATTCGGTCAAGGAGACGACGCGCTCGGGAAGGGCGGATGATGACTTCTTGCCGCCGTCGATGCGTTCGCATGCCTAGTGTAGTCTACTCGATGTTGTAATACCGTAGTGCGATTGTACCCACTGTAGTAATTGACGTCAGTTACATGTCAATGTGTGCGATTTACAAATGAAAAAATACGTACTGTACTACTGCAAGGAATTGTGAGGTGCGAGTGAGATGCGAGACGCCGCTCACCGTTTCCGCGGGAACGGTTCGTAATCTTCGAGCGCCTCCCACGAGCTGTTTTGCACGAAAGAATCAAAGTTTTTGCCCAGGTGTTTCTCGATCGAGTCGCTCACGCACGGTTGCTTCAAATCTAAACCGCGCGTCCACACGCAAAACTCGCCGTTGATCTCGATGCAACCGGCGCCGCGGCACGTCGCCGGGACGCACAACCAATCCCAGACGAATCCGCGAAGCTTAGCCTTGAACGAGTGCGTGTGTCGGCCGTAGTTGTTGACGAATATTTTACGCAACAGGAACGGGGTCTGCACGTCCCAAATCGGACCGGTGGGCGGCGCGGCTATTTTATCGAACGCCTCGCGGTACCGCACGCGAATGTCACCTCGCAAATCATCCGCCGACGTCAGGTAGGCCGGCACGGCGCGCGGGCTGAAATTCAACAGGCAAAAGTACCCCTTCAGACCGGCGACGCGCTCCCACCCTTTCAAAGCCGCGATGAGACGGTGAAATCCTTTCGGATGTTCCGGTCTGTACACGCGGTATTCGCACGCCGGCGCGGCGCCCTTTTCGGCGTATAAATCAAACAATGCCTTCGGCGTGTTCGGCGCGCGCACGCCGTCGTACTCGGGCGCTTGTCTCGCGTTCACGCGTCCGTACCCGAGTCCGAGCTTGTATCCCACGACGTCCACCGCCGTCTCGAACAACACGCGTCGAACAAAGTTGAACGCCTGTCGCGCGCCGTATGAATACTTTGGATTCTTCTTAAACGCGCTCTCCGTCATCGCCTCGCTCCCGCCCTCGACGATCTCGAGCGCGTGCAGCGCCGCGCGCACCGCCGTCACGCCGTCGCACGCGCCGAGCTTGGTGAGCACGCGCGCGCCCAACGCGTCCCCGGACGCCGAGTAGACGTAATCCACCGACACGTGCGCGTCTCTCGCACGCGCCCACGCGTCAAAGTCGGCGTCGTGCGTCGCGCGAAGAGACGCGGAGGATGCCGCGTCGACGACCCGCGCGCGCGCCTTGCCGGTGATCTTTCGAGACTCGGCGACGTCGTCGAAGAGCGTCGTTCGAGCGATGACTTGTTTGAGCGCGGCGTCGTGGTCAGTCTCGCGCATGCGCGCGCGCGTCTCCTCAGCAACGTCCGAGAGATCGAACTCAAAGCACAGGCACAGCGTCTCCGAGCCCCAGGGCGGGGATCCGACGGGGGCGACGCGAGGGGCGGGCATGGTTTCACGACGCGCGAGGCGCGCACTGAAGCGTTCGTGTCGATGTTCGGCGCATTCGTTCGTTCGTTTTACAAAAGGGCTTCTATAAAAGCGCGCATCATCGCTCGTTCGCTCGTTCGCTCGTTCGCTCGAGACGTTCTCACCACGAACCGACGTTTTGCATCGACGCCCACGGCTCGGCGGGCGCCAACGCGTCGCCCTTTTGTAACAACTCGACCGAGATACCGTCGGGTGAGATCACGAACGCCATGCGTCCATCCCTCGGCGGACGATTGATGACGATCCCGGCGTCTCGCAGCGCGGCGCACTTCGCGTAAATGTCGTCGACGGCGAACGCGAGGTGTCCCATCGAACGACTCGGCGGCGCGAAGGTCTCCGTCTCGCCGTTTTCATCCGGCCAATTGTACGTGATCTCGATCTCCGGCGCGCCCGGGGCGGAGGCCATGAAGACGAGGGTGAATTTTCCATTCTGCGATTCCTTGCGACGCGTCTCTCGAAGGCCGAGCGCGGCGAAGAAGCTCATCGTGCGTTCCAAATCTTTGGCTCGAACCATGGTGTGCAAAAACGTCACGTCGCCATCCTTCGGAAGCGAGTGGTACGTGTCCGGCGGGAGGTAACTGCTCAGCGACGCGCGCGCGGTCGTCATGACGCGCGCGGCACGGGATCGAGCGACGAACGCGCGGGTCGGGACGCACGCGCGGGCGAGCGCCATGGAGTGTGGGACGAATCGCGAATTGCATCCGCGATTCGTCGCCGCGGGATGGCGTCGGTGACGCTCGCGCGCGCGACGCTCGTCTCGACGCGGTCGTCGTCACCGTTCGCGCGCTCGCGGGAGGACGCGCGACGCGCGACGCGCGCGAGAGGCGCGTCAGAAGACATCGATGATGACTCCACGTCATCGTCGTCATCGTCGGGGACACCGTCCGCGCCGCCGCGTTCGCCGACGACGGGCGGTCTCGCGCCGGTCTCGCCTCGACGCGTCGTCGTCGGCGTCGCCGGTACCGTCGCGCTCGCGCTGGGGGCGAATTTCGCGCGCGTCACCGAAAAGGTTTTGGGCAACATTCCCGATTTCGCGCGCGCCAACAGACTCGACGTCTTGTATCCGGTGCTCGGCTACTCGAGGTGTTACAAACCGGCTCGTGGGTACGAGTATATCGTGCCGACGACGTACGTCGTGGATCAGACGATGGCGCGAAGGAACGCGACGCGAGGCGTGAGCGCGTTGGATCCGCCCGCGCTCTCGGCGAGCGCGCGGCGAGAGGTGAACGAGCCCGACAGCGCGTACGGACCGATCGGTTCGAGCGGGGAGGAGAACGTGTCGGTGATCACGAGCGCGGTACCGAGAGGGTTTAATTTAGCGGTGTTCGGTGACGCGGAGGCGCAGGCGGGGTGGTTGTTGGAGAACGTGTTGGCGAAGCCGGGGAGCGGGAAGACGGGACGGTTGATAAGGGCGATGACGAGAACGGGAAACGACGGGACGACGTATTACACGTTTGAGTACACGATTCAGACGGATACGTGGTTTAGACACAATGTGGCGGTATTCGCGACGAGAGGGACGACGCTGTACACGTTCGTGGCTCAAATTCCGGAGACGCGATGGCTCGAGATGCGAGAGACGTTTTTCGACATGGCGGATTCGTTTCGCGTCTTCGTTCCGACGGGGTGACGGCGTCGCGTCGGTGCTGCGTGTTGAGATGTATTAAAGAAAGAAGCGATTGATATATTATCGAAACGCGCGTGTCTATGTGGTTCTAACGGCTTCCGCGACCTCGCTCGCGAAATCCTTCTCTTCGACTTCGATGCCTTCGCCCACCTTGACGCGACTAAACGCGACAATCTCTCCACCCTCAGCCTTGACGGCTTTCGCCACAGTGATGGAATCATCGAGCACAAACTTTTGATTCTCAAAGCACACCTCCTCGTAATACTTGTTCACGCGTCCGGCTAAGATTTTCTCGACGATGTTTGCCGGTTTCCCCGTGCCCTCGGTTTGCGCCCGGAACACCGACATCTCGCGCTCGAGCGCATCGCTCGGCACGCAATCGCTTCGCAGGTACAGCGGCGAACTCGCGACGACGTGCATCGCGAGCTTGTTCGCGAAATCTTCGCTCACGCCCTTGGCGACGACGCACGCCGCCTGTCGACCGACGCCCGGCGAGAGCGCGCCGTGCACGTACGTCCCGATAACCTCTTCGGCGCCATCCGTCGCCGCGTACGCGAACGCGCGGCGCACGCGCACGTTCTCACGCACGCTCACGGCCGTTTCTTTCGCTAAATCTTCCAGCGTCATCCCGTTCGACGCCTTGGCGGACGCCAATCGCGTCTCGCTCACCGCGCGCAACGCGCCAGCCGTCGCGCCGGCGTGTTCCGCCGCGAACGCGGCGTCCGCCCGCACGCCCTCTCGAACCGCCGACACCGCCTCTCGAACCAACGCTTGAAATTCGTCGTTACGCGCGACGAAATCCGTCTCGCTGTTCACCTCGACGACGACGCACGCGCCGTTTCCGTCGCTCGCCACGCCCACTAAACCATCCGCGCTCGTTCGACCAGCCTTTTTCGCCGCCGCCGCGAGTCCCTTGGCCCGAAGCGCGTCGAACGCCGCCTCGACGTCGTAATCGTGCGCCGCGAGCGCGCTCTTGACGTCGACGATGGGCGCGCCGGTGCGCTCGCGCAGCGATTTGATTAACCCCATTTTATTGGGCGCGCCATCGTTCGTCGCGGTGGACGCTCGGAACGCGCGCGCGTTGGACGCGAGCGCGCGGTGCGCGTCGTCTCGCGCGCGGGCGAGGGCGTACGCGCGCAGGCTGGCGCGGCGAAGCATGCTCGCGAGGCTGGGACTGCGGCGCACGTGGGACGAAAAAGTGTCTCTCGCCGGCGGCGCGCACGACGGCGAGAACGGCGACGCCGACGCGCGTGACCACTGAATCAAAACGTGTGTGATGAATTAATTAATCAATGGATGCGCACCGATGTTCGATGCGTGGTGTTTATTCTAGTTCGATGTGCCCGGAGATCGCGAGCGTTGGCTCGGCGAGACGCTCGCGTCTCGAGCTATCACCGCTCGACCGACAAAGTCTCCGAGGACGCGCCAGGACGTTTCGTCAAAGGCGCCGACGTCACCTAGACGCATGAGTTCGGCGAGTGAACGCAAAAACGCCCAGTACGCGACGCGTTGACCGTCGGTGCGAGCGAGTCGATCCGTCAGGACGGATTCCGCCTTGGCCCAGTCGCCTCTGGCGTCGCCGGGCTCGCCGCGCGCCTCGCGGTGACGCCAATTCAGGTGCGCCTCGATGGATTGCGCGACGTGCGGTGGTATCGCGGCGATAAGATCGGCGTTCGGTTCAATCGTTCCGAGTGCGATGCCGTCGCCGGATCCCTCGCGTCGCAGCGCCTCGACTTCTTCGCGCAACGCGTCGCACAACTCCTTCGTCGCGTCCTTCTCGAGGGTGAGATCCGCGAGCTCGGTCTCCAATCGTTCACGAACGGTCTTTTCGCGCTCCAATTCATCGCGAAGAGTCGTCGCGTCGTCCTGATACGACGTCGACGTCTTCCCATCCGCGGTCTCGTAAGCGCGCAGGCGTTCCGCCAACCGTCGTCCGACTTCCTCGCTCTCTTGAAACTTTTTCTGAATGTCGCGCATCTTCGCGTGTGTGACTTCATTTTCAGATTCGATGCGTTCCTTGATTTCGCGCACCGTCCGCGCCTCCACGCGCACCTGTTCGGCTTGCTCCTCCAACGCGTGCTTCACCTCCAATAGCCGCGCGCGCTCTCGTATCGATTCCGCCTTTTCGCGCTCGAGCTCGGTGATCTCCTCCCCCAACGCGCGCGCGTTCTGCGCGTTATCCCCCATCGCCTCGGTCGACGCGCGCGTCGCTCGTTCCACGGCGGATGTCAATTCCGCGCACCGTCGACGCTCGAAATCCAGTTCGTTTTGCGTCGCGCGCAACGACGTCGTCGCCGATCGAAGCCGCTCCTCGAGCTCGTTCGCGCGCCGATTCAACGCATCCGCGCCCGCGACCGCCTCGAACGTCACCGAAGACGTCGTCGTCGCCGTCATCGTCTTCGACGAGGACGCGCGTCGTCTCACCGCCTCGAACGCCGCCTCGAACGCCGCCTCCATCCTCGCCTCCATCCTCGCCGCGATGCGCTCGTACTCGTCATCCGCGTCGCTCTGAAACACCATCGTCTCCACGCGCCGTTCGCGTATCTCTCGCGCGTCGAAATCCAATTCGAGCTCGACGGCGCCCTCGTCGTCGTCGTCGTCCCTCGCCGCCGCGTCCTCGCGTCCCGCGCGCGCGTCCCCGATCGCCCGCGTCGACGACGACGACGCCTCGTCAGCACGTCGCCCATTCGCGTTCGCGCGGCGCCGCGGTCGTCTCGCGCGGTGCGTCCGAGACGACGACGACGCCGCGAGGCGCGCGCGCGTCGCCATCGCGCGCGCGGACGTCGTCGTCGTCGCGCGCGACATCGCGGACGGCGGTCTCGTCGACGCGCGACGCGTTCTCAGGGGACAATTGACAAAAATGCGCACCAACGCCAGTGCGCGACGGCGCTCGAACGCGACCCGCGCGCGACCCGCGCGACGGGCGAGATCGCGGTCGTCGAGTCGTCGCGTCTCGGACTCGCGGTCGCGCGACGACGCCGGTTCGGTGATGATTCGTCGGTCGTTCGGTGGTGAAAGGAATCGACAGACGAACTCGGCGCGCGGTGACGACGACGACGTCGTCGACGACGCGTCGTCGTCGTCGCGGTGGAGATGCACGCAATGATGTTTGTACGACGCGCGTTCGAATCGATCGCGCGCGCGTTCGAGGTGTTCGCGCTGAGGTGTACGCTCGCGACGCTTCGACGTCGACGGACGGCGCTGGAGCGCGCGCGCGAGTTGGCTCAAACGCTCGAACGCGTCGAGACGACGCTCGATCGATTGGACGTGGCGTCGAGAGAGATTCTCGAGGAAATTCTCTTCGAACTCGCGCCGACGTGCGACGGTGGTCCTCCGAACGCGGAGGTGGAAGACGAAGCGTTTCGTTCGTCGGCGGCGGACGCGTTCGTCGAGGAAATCTTCGAAAACGACGACATCGACGTCAGCGTTCGTGAAAAGGTGGACAAACGTCGATTAGAGAGACGCGTGCGTGAGATGTTGCGCGAGTATCGAGATTTCACGCGTCGCGACGCGTCCAAGTTTCCGCTCCATCGACGACTGTACCACTTCGCGGACGCGCACCTCTCGCGACTCGACAAATTTCGCGGCGAGCTTCGATCGCGGCCGCCGTTCACGAAAGACGAAGAGTTGAGAGGCGTGATTGAGCGAATCACCGAAGTCGAAGAGAAATTGAGCGTCGACGCGTCGTCCGCGCGCGCGTTTCTGTGAGCTTCCCCGCATGGAGTACTTGATGATTCTACATGGCCCTTTTCATACTAGTACATGTTCCATGTGTCCTACTTGTATTATTACACAGGGCACCCACAATGGATAGGGTCGGCGGCCGACGCGTCTCGCCGACGACGTCCGGTCGCGCGCGCGCCGCACACGCCGACGCCCCTCGCCGACGACGCGCGACAGACATGAGCTCTGCGCAGGGTGGACACTCGCGCGACCGCGTCGCGTCGCAGCAAATGTCCGCGGGCGGTTTGCCCGGCGGTCGACGACCGGCGCAAAAGACATTCGCCGGGTACAGCGAAAAGAGCGAGCTCGCGGTGGCTGGACAGCGCGTCGCGACGCCGCCGCAGAGGAAGGCGAAGCGATCGCACCCGTGGTTGGATTACCCGCCGGATTTCGAGCGTAAGATGGCGGGCGCGGTGGTGGCGGTGATGCGCGTGCCGGGGCTGTTGTTATCGCCGTTGCCGCCGGCGGTGCGGTTTTCGCTCTCGAGGAATTTCGGATTCGTGACGAAGACGTTCACGCAATTTTTTGACAAGGATGGGGTGTCCAGCGTGCAAGAATCCATCGGGCTCAAGTAGTGGGCTAGGTAGTAGCTAAAGATTTGTTGTTAAAAAAGTTGACGTCGCGTCGTCAATCACCAGCGACCGAGAGCCATGCCCATGACGCCGACGAGACCGGCGGCGTACGAGGCGACGGCGGCGGTTTTCTGTTGTCGATCGTAATAATTCGCCCCGCGTTTACCGACCGCGACGACGAGCTCACGCGTCGTGTTGTTGGGCTCGACGCCGCGCTGTAAGAGCTCGTCGTACACCTCCACCGCCTTGTCGTAGTTACCCGCGATGTCTGCCGCCTGAATGAGGGCGTTGTACGTGTGCACGGTGTGCTCGACGCCGTATTCCTCCTTCATCTCGGTGGCGATGCGCGCGCACTCTCGAAAGTTACCTTCGAGCGCGGGACCGAGCATCAAACCGACAAAGGTGTAATCGTCGGGTGGTATGCGCCTCGCGAGCATCTGTTTGAACACCTTACGGGCGAGTTCCGTCTTCCCACTTCGCCCGTAGGCGGAGATGAGCGTGCTATACGTCACGCGAGAGGGTTCTATGCCGTACAACTCTCGCATGTCTCTAAATAAAACCTCCGCGCGTTCCCACTGCGTGCACTTGCCCAAGACGCTCAGGACGATGTTGTGATGAATCTCCTTTGCCCGCCTCTGCGCGGTGAGCTCGTTGAGAAGACGCACCGCGCGCTCCCACTGTAAACTCTTCTCGTACGCGTGCAGGACGGCGGTGTGCGTGTGATCGTTCGGCGGCGGTCCGTCTCGACGCATCTCCTCGAATAACGTCTCAGCGAGTTTCCAATCCATCGTCTCCGCGTACGCCTTCATCACCGCCGTGCACGTGAACGTCGTCCTGGGCACGCGGGAGAACACCTCCGTGGCCTCCTCGTAGTTTCCGCATCTACACATGGCGGTGATGTAATCCACGTACAGCTTGGCGTCCGTCCCTCGTCCGCTCGACTCGATGGCGCGCAACATCGCGCGCGCGTTGTCCTCGCTCCCCAACACCCCGAACGCGCTTATCAACGCCGACGCGATCGCTAAATCCGGTTCGATTGAATCTTTCTTCATCTCCGGTATCAATTTCACCGCCGCCCGTGCCCCCGCGCGTCCACCGTTTGCCCCCGCTCGGACCAACGCGCTGTACGTGTGCGCGTTTCTTCGCGTCCCCGTCGTCGTCATCTCTTCAAACATCCCCAACGCCTCCTTCCACCGCCCCGCCGCGTCCAGCGCGCGCACGCACGTCGTGTACGTGTGCGTCGTCGGCGCGCACATCTTCGCCGCGTCTCCGCCCCGCGCGCTCGTCGTTTTCATCCACTCCAACACCTCGAGCGCCTTATCCGCGTCCCCCGTCGCCGCCAACGACGAAATCACCGTCGTGCACACGTGCACGTTCGGCCACGATCCCTCGCGCTCGGCGCGCGACATCTCCTCGAACACGCGCGCGGCCACGTTCGCCCCGCGCGTCGCCCCGAGTTCCCGCGTCGCGCGTTTGAGCTCGGCGACGACGCGCGTCGACGGCTCTCGAGGCAAACACGCCCCATCGAACGACGTCGACGCCGACGCCCGCGCGTCGCGCGCGAGCGCCTCGACCAGACGATCGTCGCTGTCGGCGTCGTTCCCACCGCGCGCGACGTCCGAGCGTCGCGCGCGCGCGTCGCGCTCGGCGTCGCTCGCCCCGACGTCGACGTCAGAGACGGCGCGCGGCGGCGCGACGCGCGCGACGCGCGCGCGCGAGACCGAGACGCGCGCGCGGTCCCACCGCGCGCGAGACGCGCGCGGCGCCGACGCGCGCGGCGCCGCCGACGCGCGCGCCGACGACGACGCGCGCGACATGTCCGTCGACGAGTGACGGCAAAGTTCGAGCGCACGATGACGGGCGTTCGCACGCATCACACCGCCGCACGCGCACCCGTCGTCGCGTCGAGCGAAACTCGTCCGAGCGATGTCGCTCGCGCGCGTCCTCGTCGCTGTCCTCGTGCTCGTCGCGTCGCGCGCGAGCGTCGCGCGCTCGACGTCGGAGAAGTCGAACCGCCAACAAAATCCAGCTGCCGAATGTCACAAATGTCTCTACGTGCGCGCGCCGAACGCGTTCGCGCGCGTCGTCAACGGCACCGAAGAGACGATCGAATTGATCGGGTTTAATCATTACTTTGCGGCCGAGATCGCGAGCGAGACGCGCGAGGGGTTGTTTGAGATGGATTGGAGCGACGGCGTCGGACGCGCGACGACGCGAGACACGATG
>Ga0255762_10000346_pt1 | contig 41396 bp, 39 predicted proteins | sample 101ome_16_FD_179962 | JGI IMG/M metagenome (GOLD analysis project Ga0255762, IMG submission 179962) | Coastal salt marsh microbial communities from the Groves Creek Marsh, Skidaway Island, Georgia - 101401AT metaG (version 2) | ecosystem: Environmental > Aquatic > Marine > Intertidal zone >...
GAATTGGACGCGTACAAGACGGACTCTACCGTGAAGGTCGACGAGATGATGCGCAAGTATAAATTGGTGCAGCTCCGCGAGATGTGCAAAGAGAAAGGGTTGTCGACAACCGGAAACAAACGTGGTCTGGCGGTACGATTGGTCGAATCGTAAAGTCACCATGCACTATCGACAAAAAAAAATAAAATCCCACACAAAAAGGATTTTATTTTCGATGGGTACGAGAGGGTACGAGAGGAAAAATTAAACCTACAAAGACGTTCAAAGATTTGAATGCGATGATCAAATACATGCACAATCCTACCAATAGAAACGGTAAGACTTTTACCTGTCGAGATGTCATCGAGATTCTCGTAGGAAAAGCCGAGGGTAGCGACGACATATGGATGAAATATGGCGAGTACCTGAGACAAAAAGAACGATAATGCTATCATGCATTATCCAAAACAATATCTTCGATGTTTCGTGCCCACCGCGTTTGGCTTTAGCGTATTGCTGTTTGTAGTCTGCATTTTTTTTCGTATCGTGTAAATGATTTAGGCTATACATGTAAAACTATCCGTTCGTATATTTACATGAAAGTTAGGATTTGTCAAATTGTCTTTTATCAATCTCTTCAAGTCTCTATTTTTATTAGATATCCCCGCTTTGATGTAGTTCACCACTGAATCATCGAATTCATAAATCAAGCATTTTTTCCAGTTTTCCACGTGCATATCATTGTCTTTACTGTGTGTATTTGTCCATGTATCAATGACGTTGAAATCATTATCCGCGAGTAAAAGCGCTAGGCTACTTGTTCGTTTTTTTCTTATGTATATTGTTATTGACCCATGAGGTTTGTACAGTCGCAAAGTTAGCTCTAGCCCTAATCTACAAGTCTTTTCAACGTACACCTTTCTTTTCATAGTCCTCCCACAAAGCATCTCAAATGATTCCGGTTTCAATCTAGAACAGTTGGTCATAATTCGCAACGCAAATCGCTTTTCGTCCTCATTTTTTAATGAATTATAACATAACAACTCCAAATCACACTCCTTCAGTTGAGCTGTTATCCCCATTGATACAACGCCGACAGGGGGTGCTCGTGGAAAGCGACACGAATATTATTTTCGAGGGGGGTACGAAGAAGTACGAGAGAGTACCCTAAATAAACCTTAAACCATAAGCACTCTCGAAAGTACTAAAAAAAAATTCGACGGTCGCTTGTTGCATCCGAATGATTCGAACTATCCGCCATCATGGTTCTCTTCGATCTGTGTTTCGTGCCCGCCGCGTTTGGTTTGGCGTATTGCTGTTTGGGTGGCACCGGAGCGATCATCAAAGGAATCGCGTCATGTAATTGCAACCAAGTCTTACCATACGACAGCGAATCATGAACGCATTCCTATGAGCATTTTTTTCGTATCGTAATGATTTTGTAAATGAAAAAAACAATTTAGTAAATAAATGGTCAAACGATCTTTGAAGAAAGGGGGTGAATTGTTAGGTCAGGGAACGTTCGGATGCGCGTTCAGTCCCGTAATTCCTTGCGAATCCAAGGAGGTTTTTACAGACGGAACTGTCGGTAAAGTGATGAAAGACAACTACTCCACATCGGAGGAGGTTCGAGTGTCGAAAATGGTTAGAAATGCGGATCCAAAAAGCGTGTACACGAACACGCCGTTGGGAACGTGTGATGTCGCGAGATCCAAAATCATTGAAATGAATCCCGATACGAAATGTCCTCATATCAAAAACACCACGCATCGTCAGATCGTTTATCCGCACAAAGGAGTCTCGCTAGATGCGTTCAACGACGACATGTTCACCAAAGACAACTTTCCAGGACTCGTTCATTTAGCAAAAGGGCTCGCGATGTTAGCTCATAACAAACTCGTCCATATGGACCTCAAACAGGAGAATATCATTCGCATGGACACCAAGAAGCTGCTTATGATCGATTTCGGTATCTCGAGAAAATTCAAAGAGTTCTACTCCGAAGACAACTACTACCTCGATGAGGATTATTTTTTGTTTCCTCCCGATTTCAAGATCTACATTGCGATGGTTCAGGCGATGTGGTTAGAAGAAGACGAAGATCACGATTGGTTGGAAGAACACAGTTGGGATGTGGTGAAATCGTGGGATGTTGATACGTTATCCACGTATTTGACGAAAAAAGCAATGCAAAATATGAAAAAAAGTATGAGCTATTTGAAGCGCAAATTCGAACTAATGGGATGGACGATCGATCAATTTCAGAAAGAGATTCAAAACGTGTTCAAACGATTGTTGAGGAACGGTCTACCCAAGACTAATCAATTGCATGTGCTCGAATCGGAAATGAACAAATATATCGATCGAGTCGACGTGTACGGTTTCGGAATTGCCATGTTACAACTATACTTGGAGAGCGATGTTTCCGAGAGTAACTCTCCCTTTTCGCATAAGTGTGTGAACATTATCATGCGGTGCATCCATGCTGATCCTATGTATCGTTATGATCCCGCGGAACTCGTGGACGCTCTAACGAGCGCGTGCAAACTGATTGACCGCAAGTTCCCACCGCGTGCTTCGATCTCGAACATGATGACACCCATACGTCCTCAAACCGCGCCGAATCGCCGAAAGCCTTGGATGCAATTGTCCAACGCCAAAAACGTTTCGAACTCTTCCAACTCGAATTCTCCCAACTCGTACGCTTCCAACTCGAATTCTCCCAACTCCAACACGCGAAACGCTTCCAAAAAGAGGATGTACGCGAATTCGAATGCGAAACGCTTTTCGACCGTCTAAAAAAAATTTATTTTTTGTATTTGCTAAGTTAGGGCGTAGTTGCGCATGCATCACATGATGACGCTTACACACAAACTGTTGGGTCAAGGAAGGTACGGTTGCGTGTTCGAACCACCGATACCGTGCAAGAACGGTACCATTTTGACCGGACGTGTGGGAAAATTTATCCCGGATCCGGAGGAAGCGAACGACGAGTACCTCATCATGAAAAAAGTCGCGATCATCGACCCGACCGGAAAATACACCAATTTGATGACCGAGGCATGCGATTTGGACGCAGAGACCCTCGAGCAAATTGAGGACATGAAGCGTTGTCGCTCGTACAACGAGAATCGCCAAAACAAAACGTTCAAGCAGCTTGTGTATGCGCACAAGGGAACTTCGTTGAATACGTGTTTCAAGGAAGGGATGTCCGAGGATGTGCTGTTGCATGGTGCGTTGTATATCGCGGAGGGTCTGCATATGCTGTCGAATGGTGGATTGTGTCACTTGGACTTGAAGCCGGACAACATCATCGTGGGAGAAGACGGATCGTTTCGAATGATAGATTTCGGACTGAGCGCTCCGTTGAAGTATGTGTACGGACCGGAGTGCAGCTATCTATGGACGCAACCATACTGCTTCCATCCGCCGGAATTCAAATTGATGGCGAAGAAAGCATGGTCGAGGAACACCCATTCGTTTCTTGTAGATCGTCTTCATATGATCGATTTGGACGTGAACACGCTCGAAGATCAAATCAATGCCTACACGGAGGAACTTCAATCGGAGACCATATCTATGAAGCTGTTGTTCGATCGATACGTCAACAAAGTGGACATTTACTCCTTCGGGGTTACCTTTCTGTTAGGTTTAACGTTGAATCCAATCACGCTAACTGAAACCGTCCGTGACAAATTTACCAAGATCCTACGAGGGTGTTTGCATGGAAACCCGAGACTGCGATTCTCTCCGTCCGAACTCATCGCGGAACTCGAACAACTGACGAAGGGATGCAAACGCCCACTGCACACCGCCAAAGATCTAAATCAAATCGCAGACGATCACGGATCGAAAGTCGGCGCTCGTATATCCAAAACGTTGCGAAAAGTCGCCAACAAAACTTGAAGAGTCGCGTAAGAAGCTTCTCACTCGCGGACAAACTAGATGTGATAATAGATAGCTTCATAATCAAATATACAATGATCCCAAAAATCATTCATCAAACCTACAAAGTCACGTCCCCCTTGCCGGAAGTGTATGCGACTTGTCAATCCACCATTTTGGAGCTCCATCCCGATTTCGAGTACAAATTTTGGACCGACGAGGATATGTTCGATGAGATCAAAACGAACTTTCCCTCGTATTACGAAGCGTTTATGGCGTTGCCGCGAATGATCATGAGAATCGACATGTTTCGATACTTTTTGATGTATCAATACGGTGGATTGTATATCGATATGGATTACATGATGTTCAAGCCGTTCGACATGTTGGAGTCGGATGCGAAAATCGTCCTTCCCTCCAATCGAGAGGAGTGCAAGAACCCGACCAAATACACTTGCATCGGGAACAGCATCTTCGCTTCGGAACCCAACCATCCGTTTTGGAAGATGGTGATCGACACGCTGTTCACAAACAAACGAGAGAAGTACCGTACAAATCAGGATGTTGTGAACGGAACAGGCCCGGTTTTTTTGTACGAAATGACCAAACTTTGGTTGGAAGAGAATCCCCAACGATCCTCCGAAATATATGTCCCACCTAGATACATGTTTCATCCTCCCACGAATACGAAGCCTAGTATGATCAAGAAGTTACAACACGAAAAAACGAATTACGGGATGCACTTTTGCACAGGGATGTGGGCGAACAACAAGCTGTGAATCGGGCTCACAGACGCATCCTCTCGAGACGAAGCGTATTAGATGCGTGAGAGATCTTTTTGTTTCGAAACACTTTGTCGCACGGGACGAAGGGTATTCCTACGTTTCGAGCGAAGTAGATGTTGTGGTTGACGAAGGGTTCGCCGCAGTAGAACACTTCGGTGCATGTGTCGTAGAACAACTCGAACACCTCCCAAAGCCCCGTGAGCGGTTTGCGACACGCGTCGTCCTGTAGGGAGATTAATATCGTGATTGGAAAACCAAGCGTGGCTTCGATGGATTGACACACATTTGCCCACTGCTTCGTATCGAGCGCGTCCCTAGTTTTCGCGTTGGTAAACACGACGATCGACCAATCGTTGTTACGAAGCAAACGCAACGTCGGTATCACGTCGGCTTTGAATTTCAAATCGAAATCCTCCGAGGCGTTGTGGAGTGGTTCGATCAAAGTGTGTTCCAAATCGAAACACGCTAACTTATCATGGAACGAATTTTCCAGACCGTGGGTGATGTAACTCATTTTTATACAGTGAGTTTTGACCGCACACCCCGGGATCGGTTTTTTTTTCTAAACCATGCAAAATTTCTTTAATCGTACTATATATTGAAAAAAAATTGAGAAAAAAACACACCAACACCGCTCTGAAGGCACTACCCTACACATCGCGATGGCCTGCACCAATACTTGCGAGATTTGCGTGGAGCCGATCACTTGCAATCGCAACAAATTCGATTGCGAGTGCGGTTTCTCGGCGTGTCGTACGTGCGTGGTTCGGTATGTGGAAGGCAGCGACAACGAGCCTCGTTGCATGAGTTGCAACCAAGTTTGGAGTCGCGAGCAGCTCTACCATATGATGCCGCAGACCGTCTGCAAGCGTATGATCGCGCACGCCGCCGACGTAGAGGTGCGCCGCCAAAAGGCGATGCTTCCGAGCACCGCACCGTTCGTCGAGATGCGTGCCAAGCATAAGAATCTCGTCGAGAAATTCAATGAAAATCGCAAGAAGATCTGGAAGTATCAAGAGAGGGAGAGGAAACTGAAGTCAAAGCTTGATCCACTGAATGATCGTATGGCTAGTTTCGGCCTACAAAACGATCCCGAGTCCAGCGAGAAACGCAAGAGTGTGCTCGGAAGTTGCACGAAGAGCGATTGTCGCGGGTTCATCGACTCGAGCTCCGGTGTGTGCTGCGTGTGCTCCACGAAGCATTGCAAAAGCTGCCTCGAGGAGAAGACGGACAATCACGAGTGCGACGAAGACGTGCTCGCCACCATTCGACTTGTGCGCGAGTCTTGCAAGCCGTGCCCCAAGTGCAACGTATCCATCCACAAAATCAACGGGTGCAACGACATGTTCTGCACCAGCTGCTCGACGGCGTTCTGTTGGCGGACGGGAAACATCCACTACAGGGGCAACTCGAATCCTCATTACTACGATTGGATCAGAAACAATCGCGTCGATTCCTCGACCACTTTCGATCCGGAAAGGCTCTTCATGGATTCCCAAGAGATGCAGGATCTGCCCGCAGCCGATCGGAACACGGTCATATACTTTTTGCGGGAAATCCGCCACATCGAGACGGAGGTCAGGAGGACCTCCGAGCTTCACAACGAGACCGCGCATAATCGCAAGGCGCTGATTATGAGAGCGAAGTACATGGAGAGCAAGGATCCTTCGTGCGAGCAAGAGCTGAAAACGAGAGTCAAGAAACTGCAGACCGATACGAGCCATACCTCGATGATTGTCGAAGCTACTCAGCGTATCGGGCAAATTCGAGAGGCGGTGTTATCGTCCAAACCGATCCTCAAGAAGGACGGGGTTGACGGTCTGTATGCCCACATTCGCCCCATCGTTGACGAGTTCAACGAGCGATCCGCACACATCGGTAAGATCTTCGGTCGTAAGCCTCACGCGACGATCAGCTTCAAGAGGGCGTAGACATCGTTACTGCGGATGGTAACTGTGCACGACGGTCGAATCGCATCGTCCATATATTTTTTTTACTTGTCAATCTTTTTTGCAAAGCTCCAACACCATCAAGCGAGTGATGTTGACCGGCACTTGTCGCATGATACTGAAAGGTAGCCCCGCGGAGAGTCCCCGCAGCCCTTCTTGCTTCGCCACGCTCCAAATGGTGTTGGGGAATTGATTGCGCATCCGGCGTGTCTTACACACGTCCGAGGGATTGGATACGATCGCGGTCACCATCGCGGCGGTTGTGGCGGAGACGAGCACCAACCCGTGAGGCGGCATCTCGTACGGCTCGAGAATTTGAGCGGTTTGATGATACACCGGAAGCTGACAGGCGGTCACGATCGCCGCACGTTTCATCATATGCTCGCATCCGTTCCAAAACCCGAAGACGCCGTCCTTTTGGTAAATCTCTTTGCACACGTTAGCCAAGGTGGTGGGATTCGACATCGTTTGCATACGCACCATCACCAGATCGAACGGATTCCCGACGGTCGCTCCGGACACTCCCGCAACGACTCCGTACAGAACCTTGTTCGCGAAACTCGTAGAGGGCGAAAGCCTCTCCAACTGATCGTACGTCCACAGTTTTGTGGTGACGAATACCGAATTCCTCATCATACTGGACAGTAGGGCTCGCGTGTGGATCGGCCACGTTTTTGGGGTTCGATGCTGATTGAGTTGGCGGTGGTTTTTGATCAAATCGAAAGGATACGCGGCCACGGACGATGCAAAGGAGGCATACAGATACGGATTCATCTTACAATAGTGATCATACAATGATAACTTTTCATTAAAATTAATGCATTGATTTACGTTTTACCCATAATGTCCGAGATTCGTATGTTTTTGAACTCGGGAAGTATCGACTGAGTGGATCCCTTCGGGATTTTGTCGGATCCGCACAGAAGGGTGAAGTAGAAGATGGAGCGCAGTCGATCGCTCTTGTTCGCGGCGCTGCGATGCACGAGGGTATTGTCCCATATGATCAACGACCCCCGCGAACACAAACACGGCACTCGGTCTTTCGCGACGTCGTTGAAGTATCCGCACAGATCCTTCATCTCCTCGATGCATGTGCGTTGTCGCATGTCGCGCGGATTCTTGTGAGAACCGGGGAGCACCTCCAGCGGCCCCATCTCTTCCGTGATGTCCTCCAAAGCGACTCCCACAGTGATCATTCGACCGATGGGCTCCTCTATGTCTCGATGCCAACGTTGAGGATCCGAGTACGGAAAATTCAGAAAGCACGAGTGCTCCGCGAGCCACGGATTCGTGTCGTAAGCGTCGAACAGCCCGCGCAGTCGCTTGTACACCGTTCGCATCACCTTCCGAGTGTCCGCCGTCACCGGAAGGAGCACGTCGTACCGCCGATCGTTCGTGGTGTCGATGTCGCCCAGCGTGAGCTCCTCGTTCTCCATCGTGTCGAAGATGAGATCGCGCAAGGTGTCGGTCGTTTTTTCGTCGAGGAAGCTAGGGACGATGGCGTACCCGTGCTCCTCCAAAGAGGCACTCGCGATTTTGTCGTCCGCGTTCAAGAATCCCTCTCGAATCGTAGGTCGCCGACATCGGAGACTCGCGAGCATGCATACGATACAAACGAACAAGACAATCCAACGATACATTTAGTGTATTCATTATATTAAAAGCGTTGTGTCATGTCGCGAGTGTGGAGTATCATGCTTGTTTGGGCGATTATTGGGATGACCATCAGTCTGTGCGCGCGTAGGTCGAGCGCTCGCATCGAGAAGTTCGAGGAGGACGACATGTATCGCAACGAGAGCATGGAGATCATGAAGCACTGCGAGTTCTCTCTTCACTGCTGTCCCTCGACGTACTCCAACGAGCGCGGTTGCATGTGCGTCTCTCCGGACACTCGTCGTGTTTACGGAACCCGAGGCTTCAACAGCGTCGGTGACGACGAGATCGCACCGTACGTCTCGAGCGCTACAAGTAAATGTGGCTCGCTGACGGATTCACTCTCTCCGTAGAGCTGGGCACGTATTTGTCCACCAATTTCGTAGTGATGATTTGAACGCTCTGCGTCGCTTCCGTCTTCGTCAAACGTTCCAAATTAAGATTGGAGACGATGCATTCCAACGCGCGTTTCAGATTGCGCACACCGGCCTCCGGCGAGATACGTTCGATGATGTGATACAACACCTCCTCGCTCAATTCGACCGACGTCCGATCCATTCCGAACTGTTCCAACACCGACGGCAACAGATGCTGATACACGATGTGCACTTTGTCCGACTTGGTGTAGTCCTTCGTGTGAATCGTGATCATTCGATCCTTGAGGATCGGATCGATGTAGTGCGGATTGTTGTACGTGAACACGATGAGACATTTGGACAGATCGAACCGAATGTCGTTGAAGTATTTGTCCGAAAACTGATCGTTCTGACTAGGGTCCGTGAGGTGAATGAGCACGTTGATGATTTCCTTCCCGCGAACGGTCTCGCTCACCTTGTCCAACTCGTCGAAGTATAGCACCGGGTTCATGCATCCCGCGTGCATCAGCACGTCCACGATTTTCCCACACGTGGATCCCTCGTACGTGTAGGAGTGACCGTCGAGGTACGACGAGTCGTGGGCTCCTCCCAGCGGCATGAACGCGAAGGGAAGCCCGATCGCCTTGCACACCCCTTCTTTAATCAGAGTGGTTTTCCCCACGCCGGGGCTTCCGTGGATGCCGATCACGTTCCCCTTGGAAAGGGGATTGGAGATCCATTGCGCGACGATTCGAACGATGTTGTCTTTCGCTTCGGCGTGCCCGTAGACGTTGTCGTCCAAGCATCGTTTGGTGTTGATCAGGAAACTGTTGATGTCTTCTCGAGGGCTGTTGCGGTGCACCGGCATCGGTATGTAGCGGCCGAACGGAACATCGCACAACTTTTGGATCCAATTGGTCAGCTTGTGGTACTCGCCGTCGTGGTGACCGTCCGCCATGGACGACAGCGTGTTCAGTTTCTTCATCGCGACCTTCATCGTTCGCTCGTCGAGTTGCGCGCGCATCAATCGGAATCGCGGAGGCTCCGCCAAGGGAACCCTCGACACCAAGGAATGGTGCGCGTCGTCGAAGAAACGCTTGTCGCGCGCGTTCAGTGTTTTGTAGTACTCCATTTCGTCGTTCGACAACAGCTCCTCGAAGGAGTTTTTACGAGGACGTTTGCGAGAGATCGAGCCGCCCATGCCGCCCATGCCGCCCATGCCGCCGGAGAGGATAACGAAAGGGGGTAGCTGCACACCATGCTCCTCGGACGGTTCCAAAATGTTTTGGTCATCATAAATCTCCTCCCCTTCCTCCTCTGAATGGTTCTCCGTATCGCTGTCCGAGGAAGACGACGTAGACGATCGCGTGCATTCACTCGACTCGCTCGAAGTGTCGTCTGAAGAGTTACGTTTTTTACGCATTTGCGCTCTAGTCAACACCATACCGTGTAAATGTTCACGAGTAAGGTAAGATGACTGCGCTTTATATGCTTTTTTTTGTGTGTTCCAACTACTCATCCAATCGAATATCAAAAAAAATTGATATGTACGAATTTAAAAATATGTGAATATGGTAAACCACAGAGATCGATGTCCATTTATAAAGAGTTATCCTTCACCAATGACGTCGAAACGATTAAAGCGGTCCAATTTTCAGTGATGGGTCCGGATGAGATCGTGAACAAGTCGGTTTGCGAGATCGTCTCTACGGACACCTACGCTGGAAACGAGCCGATCATCGGCGGTCTTTTCGATGCGCGCATGGGCGTGATCGAAAACGACAAAATATGCAAAACATGTCAGCAAAAGAACACCTTCTGTCCGGGCCATTTCGGACACATCAAGCTCGCTCGTCCGGTGTTCTACATCCAATTTTTCGACATGGTGCGAAAGGTGCTGAAGTGCGTGTGCTTTCGATGCTCTCGGTTGCTGATCGATCCGGAGAATCCCATGATCGTTCGTATGATGAGCAAGCGATTCTCTCGACAAAAGCGCTTCGATCACATCTACAAGTGCTGCTCGAAGATCAAGCGATGCGGGTCGGACAACCCGCACGGGTGCGGCGCCAAGATTCCGAGTCGTCTCGCCAAGGAGAACATAGGCAAAATCATTATGGAATGGAAAGAGGACCACGAGATGTTGAAGCAGGTGTTCACCCCGGAGGACGTCATGATCATTCTCAAGCGAATCACCGACGAGGACGCGGAGATCTTGGGATTCCCGAAGGAGATCAATCGTCCGGAGAATCTGATCTGCTCGGTGTTTCCGGTGCCACCGCCGTCCGTCCGTCCGTCGGTGCGCAACGACACCGGCCAACGTTGCGAGGACGATCTGACGCACAAGCTGTGCGATATCATCAAGACCAACACGACGCTTCGGGGCAAGATCGAAAACGGCAATGTCAACCCGGAACAAATCGATTACTGGTCGATTCTGCTGCAGTTCCACGTGGCCACCTTCGTGGACAATCAGATTCCGGGGATTCCGCCCGCGAAGCAACGCACCGGTCGTCCGTTGCGTTCGTTGACCGAGCGACTCAAGTCGAAGGAGGGGCGCATTCGAGGCAATCTGATGGGCAAGCGTGTGGACTTCTCCGCGCGTAGCGTGATCACCCCCGATCCCAACATCGCGATCGACGAGCTGGGCGTGCCGGTGAAGATGGCCATGAATCTGACCTTCCCGGAGATCGTGAACGCGTACAACATCGACGAGATGAAACAACTGGTTCGTAACGGAGCGGACGTGTACCCGGGCGCCAAGTACATTCGCACCAACAACGGCGAGTCTGGTTACCGCACGATTCGACTCCGGAACATGGACAACCCGAAGCTGCACTACGGCGACATCGTGGATCGGCACATGCGTAACGGAGACGTGGTTCTGTTCAATCGCCAACCCTCGCTTCACAAGATGTCCATGATGGCGCATCGCGTGAGGGTGATGCCGTACGACACGTTTCGATTGAACGTGTGCTGCACACCGAGTTACAACGCCGACTACGACGGTGACGAGATGAACATGCACGTGCCGCAGTCTCTGCAGACCGAGAACGAGCTTCGGATGCTCGCTTCGGTGCCCACGCAGATCATCTCTCCGCGCGACTCCTCGCCGATCATCTCCGTGGTGCAGGACATCGTGGTGGGGCTGTATCGCATCTCGAAGGACAACACCTACGTCAATCAGAAGCAGTACTTCAACATCTTGGCGGGGGTGAACAAGTTCACCGGGCGTTTCCCACCTCCGCAGAAGCAGGTGAACGGTGCCTACATCTGGCACGGACGTCAGCTGCTGTCGAGCGTCATCGATCCCACGCTGTCTCTTCGTGGAGGGAAGGGAGTGGTGGTGGAACGAGGGGAGATCAAGAGCGGTCTGGTGGACAAGTCGTTCTATCAGAGCCAAAGCCACGGTCTCGTGCACACCGTGTACAACGAGCTCGGTATGGAGGAGTGCTCCGCGCTCTTCGACAACACGCAGAAGCTGATTTGCGACTGGCTCGTCTACAACGGCTTCTCCGTGGGCATTTCCGACCTGATGATCAACCAAAGCACCACGAAGAAGCTGGAGGAGGAGATCCGTAATCTGCACACCGACGTGTACAAGATGATCGCGGACATCCATCGCGGAGACTTCAAAAACCACAGCATCATGAACAATCACGACCATTTCGAGGCGATGGTGACGCAGCGTTTGGACGCGGCCACCAAAAACATCAACAACATCGGCACGGAGAACATCAAGGACTCGCAAAATCGCATGATGAACATGATCAACTCCAAGAGCAAAGGGACGCCGATCAACGTCTCGCAAATGATGGGTTGCGTGGGGCAGCAGTCGGTGGAGGGGAAGCGCATTCAGTACGGATTCGACTCGCGCACTCTCCCTCACTTTTCGCGATACGACGACGGGCCCGAAGCGCGCGGCTTTGTACAAAACTCCTTCATCGGTGGTCTGACCGCGCAGGAGTTCTTCTTCCACGCGATGGGCGGTCGCGAGGGGTTGATCGACACCGCGGTGAAGACGAGCGAGACCGGATATCTGCAGCGCAAGTTGGTCAAGGCCATGGAGGACGCCAAGGTGAACTTCGACATGACCGTGCGCAGCGCGGGCGGCAACATCATTCAGTTCCAATACGGCGACGATTCGATCGATCCGATCAAACTCGAAAAGCAGTTCTTAGATTATCTCGATTTCGACATCGATCTTTCGAAGATGGAGGACATCTATCTCATCACGGAGTCGGACAATCTGAAAGGGGTGCTGAACACGTCCACGCTGAAGGCGTTCTACGGCACCAAAGATTGGCAGACGACCATGACGAAGCATTTCGAGCAAATTCTCGAGGATCGCGAGTTCGTGATCGAGCGCGTGTTTCGCGGAGATCCTAATCCGGCGTTGCATCTACCGGTGAGCATCGCGCGCATGATCACCCGCGTACGAGTGATGTTCAATCTCGACAACGCGATCCAGCTGAGCGACCTGTCCCCCTTCTACGTGATGGAGCGAATCGAAGAGCTGTACGACGTGTGCAAAGCAGCGCCCTACATGGATCGCATGCCCACGATGAACCTGCTCCTTCGCCACTGTTTGTCTCCCAAGAAGATCGTGGTGAAGGAGCGTTTCACGCGCACCGCCTTCGACTTTCTCGTGGAGCAAATCAAGCAGCGCTATCGAGAGGCGCTCGTGAACCCCTCCGAGATGGTCGGTGTGGTAGCCGCGCAGAGCATCGGCGAGCCGTCCACGCAACTAACCCTGAACACCTTCCATTTGAGCGGTGTGGCGTCCGCGTCCAAGGCGGTGCGCGGCGTCCCTCGCATCAAGGAGTTGCTGAGTGTGAGCAAAAACATCAAAGCCCCCTCGCTCACGGTGTATCTGCGTCCGGAGTACATGAGCGACTACGAACAGGCGCAGAGCGCGATGAACGCGATCGAAACCACCTACGTGCGCGATCTCGTCACCTCCTCGTGCGTGTACTTCGAACCCAATCCGCGCACGAGCCAAATCGCGGAAGACATGGTGTTCTTGAACGAGTACGCCGCTTTTCAAGCGTTGGATCCGATCAACTGCGAGAAGGTGCACTCTCCGTGGGTGCTACGCTTCGAGATCGATCGCGCGCGTATGCTCGACGCCGGTCTTCGCGCACACGACGTGCAACTCGCGTTGGTGGAATACTACGACGACAAAATCCAATGCTTCTTCAACGACGACAACGGAGAGCGCATCATATTCCGTATTTGCCTCACGGAGAAGGATTTGCAGGACGAGGTGACGGATCTGAAGGCGTTGGAGTACAACATCATGGAGCGTATCGTCGTCTCCGGAGTGGAGTCGGTGCGCAAAGTGTCCGTAAACAAACGAAAGCGCCGCGTTCTGACCGATGACGACGTCTTTCGGACTTTCCACAACTTCGAGGAGTACGTGTTGGAAACGGACGGAACCAACTTGCGGGAGGTGTTGGGTAACAGCTTTGTGGACTCGGTGCGCACCGTATCGAACGACGTCAGCGAGATCTACGAGATCCTCGGTGTGGAAGCGGCGCGCGAGGCGCTGTACCGCGAAATCGACGACATTCTCAATCAGGGAGGCACCAGCGTGAATCATCGTCACATCGCACTGCTCGTGGACACGATGACCTCGAAGGGGTATCTGCTCTCGATCGATCGCCACGGTATCAATCGTTCGGATATCGGTCCGCTCGCCAAATGCAGTTTCGAGGAGACCTCGGACATCATCATCAAGGCGGGGGTGTTCGGAGAGACGGACCGCATCAACGGCGTGTCCGCCAACATCATGCTCGGACAAATCGCCAAATGCGGCACCGGGGACTCTCAGATCGGAGTCGATCTCGACGCGATCAAGCAGCTCGCGTCCGGAGCTTCTCAACCCAAAGAGGAGGAGACGACGTGGACACCGGAGGACTGCGACGCGGAGTTCGACTTGGAGCTCGGAAACTCCGAGAACAAACCCGAGATCAGAGAAAAACGTACTAATAAACTTATAATAGAATGAACCGTTTGCGCACAGCATATCTCATCACGTTGGCGGGTGTGTACGCGTGGTATTTTTTTGTGCTCAACAAGGACGGCGAGTTCGAGCGTCATTGTTCGAAACGAGGGCGGTTGTGGCACACGCTCTTCGTCTCCGTTCGAGCGATACTGTGGCTCTCATTGATCATGTATGTTCGAATGTGGTGGACCTGTCGAACCGGTCCAACGTTGTCCGAATGTCGTTGAGCATTTTATTTGCATTAATTTCTGTATATTATAGATATTTATCAATGCGTGGGTCTGTTGTCGAACTAGAAGATACATTGGATGTTTCAAACGATGGTTGGTGCGGTGCGCACATTCGGGAGATCAAAGAGAGCGACGCGGTGAAAGACGCGGCGCGAAGCAACACCATTCCCAAAGTGATCCACTTCGTGTACGGCATGCGAACACAGGACACGCCCTTCGAAGAGTACAAGTGTCGGGCGATCGTGTCGGCGAATCGAATGATCGCCCCCCATAAGATCTATTTTTGGTACCATAACGAGCCTTACGGCCCCCATTGGGACGCCTGCAAAGCGCTCGTGACTCTAGTCCGAGTTCGAGTTCCGACTCACATTTTCAACAATAAATTGCACCATTACGCGCACATATCAGACGCAGTGCGTATGCGAGTGCTGGTCGAATGCGGAGGAATCTATCTCGACATCGATACGATCACGTTGAAATCCTTCGACCCATTACTTCACCACGATTGTGTGCTCGGAACACAAGACTCGCAGCACTTGCCCAACGCGATCATGCTTTGCAAACCGAACGCGGCGTTCGTAAAAAGATGGTTTCAAGAGTACAAAACGTTCCGTGGAGTGGGAAGGAAGAAACATTGGGACGAACACAGCGTGAAGCTGCCCATGAAACTGTATTTGAAAGACAAGCGTTTGGTACACGCTCTTCCTACAACCGCGTTTTATCCGATCCATTGGTCCAATATCAACTTGCTCTTCAAGAAAAAAACACCGCTGACCGAACGATTGGTGAAGGATACCTACTGCGTCCATCTGTTTGAGAGCAAATGCGAGGACGAACTGGAAGCTCCTTCACCGGAGTCGCTCATCGTTTCCTTGTGGAACCAAATCGAATCTTAAAAATGAAACAATGATCGAAACTTCACAACAAAACAAAAATTTAAATGTTTAAATATTACGATCTCTGGTCTTTAAATTAAGGATTTCATTTTTGAAACAAAACCAACCACAAAAAAGATTACGCGCCGTGTTTAAACGTTTACAAAAAAGCTCCATTGAAAAGATGAATCGCTAATTATTTATATCTTTTGCTTAAATTTCTTGGTTTATGGAAGAGCATCCGGATACTACTATATTGACCGATGCGATCTCATACAATTGGTTGCCTAACTTCAACGAATGTGAAGCGAACGTAGATATTCAGCAATGTCTGATTCGAGACGAAATCCCCAATATCATCCACTACATATGCGATCTGGAGAAACGCGACAACGTTCGGTTCGAATACTATCGTTATCTTGCGGTGAAGACGGCTGTTAATGCGCACAATCCGACGAACGTCTTCATTTGGTATTTTCACGAACCATTCGGTATGTATTGGTCTCGATGCAAATCGTTGGAAAGCGTGAAGTGTATCAAGATGAATCACGTTCCCACTCACATTTATGGTAAACCCGTTCACACGTCAAAGTACATTTTGGACATTATGCGCATTCAACTGCTGTTGAAATACGGGGGCATTTACCTGAATTTCGACTCCGTATCGTTGAAAAGCTTCGACGAATTGCGTCAACACGTGTGTGTTTTGGGGAAGACCGATAACGCCCGTGTTTCGAACGACAACATCCTTGCGCGACCGAATTCGGTGTTTCTTACGAAATGGTTAGATACGTATCGTACCTATCGCGAGTCCGATCGAGACGAGTTAGTCCATCGCATACCCTTCAAGTTGAGTAAGAAATACAAAGACGAAGTGACCCTGCTGAACGTGGGAGACATGAACGCTGTGAGCGAGGATATGGTGATGTCTCTGTTCAAAGACTTCGCCGCGGACAGCGTGATGTACAACAAGCTCGTGACGAACAAATTCTGTTTGAATCTGCACAGCAGGATCACTCGTGACAAATTGTTTCGCATCGAGGAGAACACCTTGCTCGCTCGCGTGTACGAATCGCTAGGTGAGGTCGCGACCGAGGTGTTTCCTTCCTCCGCTTCGTTGAAATGGAGTATCGAAGAGGACAGCGATCAAGACGAGGACAACAACGAGGAGACAAAAACGGTTCGCGAAAAACGTTGCTATCTGTTTCAAACCTTGAGCACCTTCCAAGACATCAAAGAGGATCCGGACCAATTCCAGGAGTTGATCTCCATTATGGATTCGTGGAATCGAGTGAACAACGTGTATCGAGTGCAATCGAGCGATGCGGACTGTGGCCTGTCCATGCCGGAGGAGATCGAGGGAGTGCAGGTGGGTAAGATGTTCCGAAATCTCATTCCGGGTGCTTTCAAAACGGACGTGTGGCGTTTGTGCATGATGTACGAGTACGGAGGTATCTACGCGGACGTGCACATTCGTTGTATCAACTATCGCTTGTTCAACGAGTTGATCGCAACGTACGACGGTATCTTTGTCATCGACAATCCGATCGGTCGTCATTGCGTGTACAACGCGTTCATGTACGTGAAGCATCCGAAGGACGAGCTGTGCGTGCGCATTTTACAAAAGATCGAGGAGCGAGTGAACGCCCGCTCCTTCGGAGAGGTGGAGCCGGTGATTTTGGATGTGACCGGTCCGGTGACCCACGGCCGCGCGATCAGCGAGTGTATAGCGTTCGAAGAGAGCGAGAGCCATGTGCATGAGTACGGGGGGAGAAAGTATCTGTTCGTGGAGCACAACTCTCACGAAAACTCCATCTACGAAACCATCAGCCATGAAGACAAGGTCCTTCTGCAATGTCGATACAAAACCTACCGCGACGACATGATGTACATCAAAGGGACCGACGAGCACTACTCCGACGCGTGGGAGCGCCGTCTGTTGTATTGGCATTGAAGACAACGGTTTAAACATGTGGTGCGTATGTTGATACGAAACAGAGCGCGATGAAGGTGTACGCGCAGCACGAGTTGCAGAATACCCGAGTCATACTGCGCAAACCGATCGAATACCGTCCGGGTCTGTTCGTATTCGGACTCGTAGACGCGACGACCAAAGAGTATCTCATGCTGCGTTTGAACGCTTGGCGCATAGTATGGATCGACGGGAGAGGAGTGCGTGTACGAGAGGAGGTCGGAGGAGGGATCTCCGCCTTGCGCGCGTTTCAAACGAGAGTGATCGGTAACATACAGTCCCATCCCACGCATCGACACAAGACGATCGATCGCGTGGAGGCGGTGTGCGCAATGAACGACACCTTGACTTTTTTTGACATTCGATGGGAAGACGTCACCTGCTTCGACTACGAGTATCGCGCGTTGCCGAGAGAGCGTTTGGAGAAGCACGATCTACTCGATGTGATCGTCTACCCTCGAAACGTATGGATCAACGACAATCGAATGGGGGTCACCCTGCGACTCGCTCAAATACGACGGCGGGAACCGCTCGGGATACCTCGAAGCCTGTTCGGCGAGTCTTTTCCCGCAGCGCCACCCGCTCCACCACCTCCTTCGATAAAAACCGCGCAAACTATGGTGCGTGCGGTTGTTCGGCCCACCCTCGCGGATATTTTGAAAGGCAAGAAGGCGCTGCGAATCACTTCGACGGTGACGAAATAACTTGAGAACAGGTCACGAAACGGTGTGGAACGTGTCGAGATGGTTTTGGTCTGTAATTTAAAATTTGTAATTGAAATTAAAAACAGGGGAAAATTCGGTAAGTTTAAATTTATTGTACGGTTAGAGTAAGCGATGTTATATGAAATACCTACAGCTTTTCTGTGAGGTTCCATCCGAAGATTTTTTAGTCCAGCTTCTTAAAGCGTACGGATTAAACGGATTGGACGATTCTCGCGAATTCAGCAAAGGCGATTTAATCGAACACAACACGGTGGATCGTTTGGTAGAGCTCATCCCGGAACTGATCATCTACTATCTACCTTGCAAGGCCAAGATATACCTGTACGATATCACGGAGAAGAGAGCGGTCACCATCCTGTCGCAATTCTTGAAACTGTTCAAATATAGGCTGTTGCGAGGAGAGAAGATCGTCAACAAGAAGAAAATCATCTTTTACCGCGTTCAAAAATTAGAAGACAGCAAGTGCAAAATCCTACGCGGCGATGTGCATTCCAACTACGAAGTCATTTTTAAGTGAGACGAGCGACGATCGCTTCGGGATTCAACGCGGGTAGCATAGGGATGCACTCGTGCAGTTTTGTTTTCAAATACGTCGACACTCCAAATTTACGTGGAAACAGATATCGCAACTGTTTGTCCGCGCAAAGCGCTCGCGCTCTTTCCGGAAGAAGCGCGTGAGACTGCACGGGCATGATCATCATCAGCTGCATCTCGGGTGTGATGCGATCCACGGTCGTTTTTTTGACGTGCGGATACGGTCTGTCGTGACGGTCTTCGCGTTCGAGCAGATTGTTCACGTCGACGATCGTGGGAGAGTAGTGGTACGGATAGAACCACTCGAAAGGGTTACGACGATTGTAGTAGTACTCCGTAATCCACGATACGCCTGTCAGATACGCCTCGCACGCCTCGGAGATGAGATTGTCTCCGACCGGAAGCATCCCGAAGAGCGTCACGTAGTACGAATGTCGCCAGTTGTAGTCCACCGTGGGGGCTTGCTTCGGGTTCCTGCACCACAGTCCGTAGTTCTCCACGCGAGCTTGCGGTGTGCGCAGTTTTCTCAAATCGGCCCCGAAGTACTCTTCGTGCACTTGACGGAAACGCTCGGTCTCCTCGTCACCCAACGCCTGCATAATCCGACCCATCAAACCGTAGTTGACTCGCCATACGTTGTCGACCACGGTGAGCAACGTCTCGTCGTGTTTCACTCGAACGAAGGTTTCGACCAACAGCTCGATCCCTTGTTTACGAATGTTCAGAAAGCTGAGCGACGGTAGAAAATCGTTTCCGAGGAAAAAACACAGAAACACGTAGGACTCGACGTCGATGGTGTTCGCGTATCGTTTACGCAACGCGCGTCGGAACTCGCGGACGTCGAAGTACAAAAAGTTCGAGGCGGTTCGCGCTTCGCGGCGAAAATGTTGCGGTTCGCGCATGAGCACCACGTTCGACTGAGGCGACAACAACCCGAGCATGATCAGATCGGCGTCCAAACCGTAGACCACGTCCAAACCGGGATGGGGGGTTTCGGCGATGCGTCGAAAGATCTTGTGCTCGCCTTCTCCGTGTTCCTCCGCATCCGAGATGTGCACTTGGAAGCGCCGCTCGGTTTCGAAATGCGAACGCAAGGCGAGCGAGAGCTTGCGCATGAACTCCGTACCGGGCGAGATGGCGTTCGTGTCCCATCGCACAACCTGCTCGGTCCCCTTTTCGACCGGTTCGGACCCCGGTTCGAAAAACGCCATGTGGCGACGACGGCGTTGTTGGTTGATCTTCGCCAATGGCGCGACCCCGTCGATCCCCACGTACAGCAAGCGCTTCGGACGACAGTGTGCGATGACATGTTCCGCGTACTTGAGCGTTTCTGACAAGATGCTTTGTTCGAGGTCGGATTGGGTCGTGGTCGACTTCGCTTCCTCGCGAACTTTCGCGGCGGAAACATGCACGATCCCGTTGAAGTCGAGGAACAGCCGCTCGCAAGGTTTGTGAGACTCCGTCACGAGATGCTTGTGCGCTTTCGTGATGTTGTAAAAATAATAAGGTATCCCCATGCTGTTGCCCTCCCTCTAACTACATCAATAGTGTGGCGCATCTGTTTAAGTAAAAAAAAATTTGATATCAACGAGAAAAGAGCACGTCGTTGACATGCGGTTTGACGGAGTAGAATTTAAACGCACGTGTATTGTATATAAGGACGAGCCCATGGCGCGGGCGTGCTCCGAGGACGCACTGGTGATCGATCCGGACTCGCCCTTGCTGCTGATAGATTTGTCGTACGTGGTGTTTCATCGATACTACGCGCTGCTTTGTTGGTACAAGAAATCCGAAACGACGATGGACATGGAGGATATGGTGGCGCGTTTCAGTCGTCTGTTCAAAACCAACTTCCTCAAACTTTGCACCCAATGCAAGATCCACCCGAAACACGCGGTGTTCGTGGGCGACTGCCCGCGCGCGCACATATGGCGCATGCGCCTGTTGGAGACCTACAAATCCAATCGCGACAACCGCCCTCGCATTCCGACGGAGATCTTCGAGTGCGTGTACTCCACGATTCTTTCCTCCCTGCAGCGCGATCACGGGGTTCAGTATGTTATGATCGAAGAGGCGGAGGCGGACGACATCATCGGTTGGATTCACCGTCAGCTTCCCAACACGTCAAAAACGATCATCACGAACGACAACGACTATCTGCAACTCGCGGACGACAAGACGCTTCTGCTCAACTTGCAACGGAAGAACATCGCGGAACGAGGAACCGGGGACGCCCGCGAAGACCTCACGCGCAAGATCCTCGCGGGAGACCCTTCCGACAACATCGCCGGCGTAGTCTCCGTCAAACGAGCGGCCACCCTCGCGGCCATGTCCTACGAGGAGATGTTGCACACCTTGGAGCAAGAAGGGAAACTGGAGGATTATCGGGCGAACGAACGACTGATCGACATGCGCATGATACCGTCCGACGTCGAGGCCGCGATCGGAGTCAAGGTAAAAATACACACTCGTGCATCGCCCGAACCTCCGTAAGACGCCCGTAGTCGACCTTCCCGTATCGCGCGAACAAGGTGTTGAGAAACTCCGTAGCCTCTGAGGCGGTGGAGTACACGACGTAGACTCGACGAAGACCGGCGCGAGCGTTCATCGCGGCGTGTACCGCGTCGAGGATCGAGGTCGCGTTCGACAAACGTATCGCGTCGGATGGCACACCGTTCTCCACATGCGACAAAAAAAAATTTGAAAAGAGCTCCATTCCAAATTATTTTTTACTTAAGGAAAAGATACTTTAAATTCGTAGTCTCCCTCACCTTACCGGGATCGTTGCCGCTTTTGATGTTGGCGCGCGCCGGAGTCGATCGAGTGTCGACCTCCTCCGTAAACAAGGTGGATCGCGCGGTCGCGACCTCGGCGAGATTGTCATGCCCGGCCTCGATAAAAACGGGGCGATTGTCCCCGTCGTCGTCGTCCGATCGACTGACGACGTACGGGGCTGCGACACCCAAGCTTGAGCGGGTCTCCGTGTCGTCGAAAGAGCCGGCGAATCCTGCATCAATTTCGAATTTTGACGACGACTCTCTTTGGCATCTACTCTCCGAGATGCAGTTGGAAAAAACAGAGTCGCTTCCCCTTGAAGAAGAGTGTGTTCCATCCCCTTTGGCGTGCGTGAACGAGGCGTGCACGTGCGTAGATTTTCAACAGGACGACATGGATGTGATCTGCATGACGTGCGGCACCGTGCAGTACAAAAACATCGACTACGGCGCGGAGTGGCGCTACTACGGCTTCAACGACAACAAGTCCTCCAACCCCACTCGTTGCGGAATGCCCACCAACGAGTTCCTCCCCAAGTCTTCGTTGGGTACGGTGATCGGCACCGAGCGAATGACCAAAAACTTTTACGAAATGGCTCGCATACGAAAGTACCACATGTGGAACTCCATGCCGTACAAAGAGCGCAGTTTGTACAACGTGATCAATCGTCTCAACACCAAGGCCACGAACGGTGGCATCTCCTCCTCTATCATCGAAGACGCGAAGGTGATGTACAAAAAACTCTCCGAAATGAAAATATCGCGCGGCGAGAATCGCAACGGCCTGATCGCCTCGAGCATCTACATGTCCTGCAAGAACAACGGCGTCCCTCGCAGCGCGAAGGAGATCGCCTCCATCTTCAACCTCAACATCACGACGATGACCAAGGGATGCAAGAAATTCCACGAGATCATGCGACTGAACGTCGCTTCTACTAGCCCCGACGACTTCATCGTTCGGTTCTGTTCGAAATTGGATCGCCCGGACATCGTCGAGGATTCGTTGTACATCGTCCGCGCGGCGGACAAATACTCCATCGTGTCCGAGAACGCTCCGCCGTCTATCGCCGCGGGTTCGATCTATCTGTGCAGCATGGTTCGAAACCACGGCGTCACCAAAAAGGAGATCTCCAAAGCGTGCGAGATTTCGGAGGTGACGATCAACAAATGCTACAAAAAACTAGTGATGTACGTGAGCTATCTGCTACCGGTGGACGCTCAGAAGTCGTCCTCGAATTGAAGTTCACCGTGAGTTTTGTCGATATTTGCACGACTGTATTCCGCCACTCGCACTTCGAAGAAGTTGCTCTTGTTGGTGATGGAGATGCGCTCCATAAAGTCCAACGGGCACACATGTGTCTCGAAGCACGGGTCATAACCGAGTTGTTTGAGTAGACGATTGCCCACGAACTCGATGTATTGTCCCATAAGGGTCGCGTTGAGTCCTAGCAATCCGCATCGTAAAGATTCGCACACGAATTTTTTTTCCAGCTCCACCGCGGAGCGAAAAATCGTCTCGACCGTTTCCTGACTAAGACGATTGTTCAAGGTGTTGTACAGTAGCACCGCAAACTCGGTGTGCAAGCCTTCGTCGCGACTGATCAACTCGTTGCTGAACGTCAACGACTTCAGGATGCCCTTCTCTTTGATATAGTAGATCGATGCGAACGCCCCGGAGAAGAACACCCCTTCCACGATCGCGAAGGCCACTAGACGCTCCGCGAAACTCGCGTCGCTTTGAAGCCAACGCATCGCCCACTCCCCCTTCTCGCGGATAACCGGAGTGGTGTTCAACGCATCGAACATGCGACGCTTACGCACCGGGTCTTTGATGTAGGTGTCGATCAACAGCGAGTAACACTCGGAGTGCACGGTCTCGATCGCCATTTGAAACGTGTAGAACGCTCTGGCTTCCGTAATCGGAATGTCGTTGTAGAAGCGAGTAACGATGTTCTCGTTCACGATACCGTCGCTCGCCGCGAAGAACGCTAGGGTATTCTCGAGGAACTCCTGCTCGTTCGGAGTCAGCTTCTCCCACTCGTGAGCGTCGGAAAAGTCGATCTCTTCTACGATCCAGAAGGAGGAGGTCGCCTTTTTGTACAACTCCCACATTTTAGGATGATTGATCGGAAACATCACGAATCGATCCTCGTTCTCTTGCAAGAGGGGCTCATCCGTAACCGTCATGATGACAGAGGATTGATGTTACGACTGCAACGTGAGTGTAGTTACGGTCAATTTTTTTAAACCCGTTTCCGACTTAACAGAACAATTCGAAAAAAATTTGATGGTGTTGTTTTTGCAATGACACACCTTCACTACGCCATATACCACAAAGTCAACGACATATAACGATGACGTCTTCCACTATTGCTTATAACAACCTGTACAATAGTATCATTCAAGAGCTCAGGATAGCGATCCAAACGGCGGAGTTGATGACGGACGATCTGAAAGTCGTCATCGATGGATGCGAGAAGAAGAAAACCAAAGCCAAAAAGGAGAAGAAACCTCGCTTCACGGGTTATCTGCTCTTTATGAGCGAACGCAATCGGGAGGTACGTGCGGAGAACCCCGGGATCAGCACGGTCGAGGTGACTCGTATCGTAGCTCCTTCTTGGAAGCAGCTTCCCAAAGAGAAGCAGGACGAATACAAACGTCGTGCGGAGGAAGAGAAGGAAAAGTATTTCTCTCAGGAGAAGCCGACCGAGTCCGTCGATTCGAAGACCGCGACGCAAGGGGAGCCCTCGCTTAGCGACCCCTCCTCGACGGTTGTCCCCAAGCGTCGTGGGCGCAAGCCGACCAAGTCTTCCACAGCGTAATTAAAAAGGGGGGTAGAATGTGTGTTACCAACTATCAGAGGACCCAGCGCCTCTGCGTTCTTGTTCATAATGTGAGTCAATACCTATTAGATGTGAGACGAGAATGTTTTTTTGTTATCAAAAAAATTTGATACCCCCTTCTCTTTTGAATGTCTATCACAAAATACAGTCGGCGAATCCTTTCGGGGTGTAGCATCGCTCGATCAGAAATGCTTCTCGTGGTAGAAGGAAACATAGGAGCCGGTAAGTCGACCTTTCTTCGTAAACTCAAAGAAAGATACCCTTCGATTCAAGTGTTCGAAGAAGCGATCGACGAGTGGAACACATACACCGACAACGAAATGTCGCTCCTCAAGGCTTTTTACACCGATCCGACCAAGTACGCTTTTCCGCTTCAAATGGCGATCCTTCTGTCTCGGGTGAATCAGATTCGAAATCTGAATCCGAACGACTTCAACGTCGTCGAGCGCTCCGTATTCACCGACATCCAAGTCTTCGGGCGGACGTTGTATCGTCAAAAGCGGCTGTCCGAAGTGGAGTATAAGATCATATGCGATTGGGTACAGATGTGTCAATCGTTGTACAAAATAGACGCTTTCGTCTACATCGACGTAGAACCGAACGTTTGCCAACAACGGGTGAAAATCAGAGAACGCGAGGGAGAAGAGTCCATCAACCTTGAGTATCTGCAAGAGATCGATCAAGCGCATCGCGAGTGGTTCAACACTCTCGAGACAAAGGACAAGGTGTGTCGTTTGACCGGGAACGACGATGACGACCTTTTCGAATTTCGTAGGTTCACCGAGACACAACTAGGTCACGCATTTTGAATGCATAAACAGCCGCCCGGTGTACAAGTCTCGCGTATGGTCTTTGGATTTGACGAGGAGTGTAATGCCCATATAGAACGACGACACGAGGATCACAATAGTCATGGTCGCTTGGTTGAAAGTGGCGTCGGACTTCAAGAAATTGATCTCCGTATTCAAACGGCTGTTTTTCATTCGAATCAGATTGAGCCGCCTTCGCTCGTCGTCCGCGATGATCTGCGTGTCTCCCGAACCTCCGCTTTGCACGTCGGACGGAGATTTGAACCGACGCAGTTCGAGTCGAAGCTCGTTCAGCTCCTCGAACTCCGCTTCGTTGCGCGGCCCGTTTTGAGCCAGCGAGGCGACGCGCTCCTCAACGGAGGCCTTGTACTTTTTCAAGAACTGCTTGTCTTTGAAGTCTTCGTCGATCGGTTTGTTCCCGGCGTATTTGTCCATGGTGCGCACCTCCTCGCGGAGCTGCGAGATGCGATCGCTCACTCCGAGCTGATCCAGCGGATTGTTCATAAGGTTCGACGCCAAGATGACCCCGCACACCGCGAGCAACAGGGTGCACGAGATCATAATCTCCACGTAGGGGAAGGCCTGCGCTTGCTCCTGCATCCTGATGTAGTTGCACTTGTCGAACAGCTCGATCGTGCGGATCATCTCGGTGTATAGTCGACGACGCATGTTGGACTCTCCGGTTTTGGACTCCACCTCCTCTCCGCCCATGTTGTCCCGATACGCCTTGCTCACGCGCACGAACGTTTTCAGCTGATACTCCAACTCTTTGGTGTTTTTCTCTCGGATGAGCTTGTTGTACTCCAAGTTCGAGTGCGACTTGTACCAATAGGTGTACATGATGATGCACGACAGCATCCACACCGAAACAAAGATCGCCAAGTTCATCCGCTTGTCGTACATGTTAGGGGCGGTTTTCGGACTGCGTCGGTTCGCAGCGATGATCGCGTCGATGTTTTCCTCGAACTCTTTGTCGGTCACGTCGTTCGACATGACGCCGCCGTTTCCCGTTTATATTATACACCATTAAATTCCGCGCTCTCTTTACTCTCGTTGTTCAGTTGTTTCTTTTGCAGTTTGGACATGATCGACACGTCCACGGTCTTCCCGGTGTAGTACTTCCATCCGAAGTCCACCAAAATCAAGAAACTCACGGCCCAATACAGATAGATGTACTTTACGTAGATCGACGACTGGTGCACTTGCAGCTCGGCCGAGTCGTCCAACTCGTTGAGACGATCGTTGAAGAACTGCACGTTGGATTGGGTTTGCACCAAGGTGGTGTGAAACTTCTTGTAGTCGGCCAAAACCATGCCGTTCAGCTTCTCGTCGAACACGTCGAACGGGATGTATTTGCGCGGATCTTGAATGGCTTTCGAGCGATCCAGCGTGAGCGGATTCCGCAACACGCGCTCCTGCTGAGCGAGCTTCACTCCTCCGAGGATCTCCCGAAGGTTGTCCAAAAACACCGACTCGGACGACCCCTCTTGAGAGATGCTTATGAATCCGTCCACCGTCCAATCGAACGCCTCCAGTTGGCCCTCCAACACCGCGAAGATTAAGTCCACCTCGATACGCAGCGCCTTCCGATATTCGGTGGGCAAAGGCACCGAGGGAAGCGATCGCAGCAGCGAAAGCGCGCGCGCGTAGACGAGCGAGTTCGCCTTCAAATAGTCCGGATCGGCCTTCTCGTACACGTCTCGTCGCAAATCGAAGTTGGGTCGCGCTCGCATGCACATGTCGGTGTTCGCGTCCTGCTCGCACTCCATCACCGGGAGCGTCACCTCGTAGGTGGTCCCGTTGATCTCTTTGCGCACGTGCTTGGTCGACAGTCGACACACGCCGTCGCGCGTCGAGGGATACTCGAAGAAATAGACGGTGTTGTTCAGAAAGAGCTCCATCACCGTCAACACGTCTGACTTTCCCACGGTCGCTTTGTCGAACTGCAGTAGCAGGCGTTTCCATTCCGCGTTGTCGTCCGGGTTCAACGCTTTCATCAGATGCTCGTACTCCGGAAGCCGCAACGTCCGCAGTCGACGCACGCGCGTGCTCAAGCTCTCGAATCCGGCAATGATCTCGCTCTCTCGATCCGCCGCCGCCAAGCTCTCTCTCGTGTCGATGTCGTCGCAAAAAAGGATGTTGGACCCCCCGAGTTTGTCCAACTCGAGATGCTTCGCGTGTTTCTCCACGTCGATCACGAGGCGAGACAGCAGTCCCTCCAGCTCGACCACGAAGTAGGTGTTGTACTCCCCGATCGTTTTGGGATCCACGGTGTCGTCGTGATACTGAAGTATAGCTCCCGCTCGTTTGCGCACCTGCTCCGAGGTTTTGAAGAAGTACCGTTCCTCCAGCTCCTCCTTGGAGGTTTCCGAGCTCAAGATGGCGTCCAACATCTTGGGGTGCTTACCACGAAGGAACTTCACACATTTCAAGATCACCTCGCGTTGTTTCGTGCTGAGACTCGCGTTGCTGCTCCGCTCCACGAACTCCTTCAGATTGGTCACTACCCGATTGATCTGCGTGAGCTTCTCCATCCGTTTGACAGGAAGATCCTCGGCGATGTCCGATTTGTCGTAGTTGATCACGAACGACCGAATGTTGCTGTCGAAGTTGTCCCGGCACGACACCGCGTTCTTCAGCAACTTCTCCAGCGTTTCGATTTGCGTCACTCGAGATTGTGGGACTTTGTTGGAAGCGTTGAACTTGGTCAGCTCGAAGCTAATCGTGATGAGCGACGCGAACGGATTGAACAGAATGATCGTGATCAGCGCGTAGATCACCGTGACGTTGGTCTCCCGCATCGTGAACGCGTATCGAATCTGATTCAGCATGTACACCGTGATCACGCACGACAGCACGAACACCCCCACGTTGAACAGCGTTCGTACGATGCGCTTGCGCGCGTGATTGTCGTCCAGCTCGCTCTTCACCTTGCAGTTGTAGAAAGAGTACTGTTGTTTCAGTTTCTCGAAAGCGTCCGCCTCTTCCAAATCCTCGTCGACGTACTCTCGCCCGGTGACGTGGCACGCTTTGAGTGTGCGCGCCAACATGGAGAAGTCCGCCGAGGAGTATTCGGTCATGTCCGCCTCCAGGCTCTCGCAAAGGCCGTCTCGAGTGTCATCGGCGGATGTGCCGCGGGCGTCCGCCATCGTTAAGATATATGCAGCTTTTTTTCAACGCGTTTTTTTTGTGTGTCTCACTTAAGAACAGACGTCGATGAGTGCGGCGTTAAGTCCACTGCAGCTCGAGATCAAACTAGCTCAAGACACTTTGAACAAACGCTTGGACGAGATCGGCAACCTCAAGCAAGACGCGTACGTGAACATCTTCTACTACATCATCATCGTCGGAGCGATGTTGGCGTTGACCTACGTCATCCTGAGCGACATGTGGCGCGTCCTGCGCAACTACGAGGACTCCAACAAAGTGCCCACGCCCATGCAGGAACGTAAGAACGCTGGCGACACCGACGATTACGTGTACGAGCCGCCCGCGGACACGAACGCGAACATTTCGAAAGAGATCGTCGACAGTTTGAAGGACACCGACGCGAACATCAAGGAGCACATGCGGCCCATCACGGAGTTCAAGGCGCGGCACGATCTGGACGCCGCGCTGTACACGAAAACCGGCGTGGGCACATTGAGCCCGCGAGACGACAGCTACGCGTACGACCCCGATCGCGCGGGAGACGGCTACTGGAGCATGCTGTTTCAAAAGCCGGTGTACCACTCGGTGCTGAACTCCGACCCTCGCCACAACTTCGCGTAGACTCGGAGAGTCTTTATTTAAGATGCTCGGGAGCTTTTCTATCAAACAAATCATCATGTGGGGCTTCGTGTTTTTCCCGACCGTCGCGTCCGTGTTGTTGTTCGTCGCGCCCTACATTCGATCGCCCAAACCACCGCGAGTCGCCTTCGTCACCTTCGAATCCGACCACGCGCACATCGAGTGCCCCTTCTTACCCATGGATCCTTCCTCCAAGGACCTCCTCACCGCATTCAAGTTGCAAGAGCATCTGCTCCGTTACTTTTCCGAAACATACATCGTAGAGGACAATCGCGAAAAAAAATGGCACGCTTCCGGAAGATTCCACGACGACGAGACGAAGAGGCTTCTAGAAAACATGTGCGTGACCGGGCCGTCCTCTTGGAAGATGTTCCCTCTCCTCTAGATGTTGTCGATCAGATCTTCCACCACGGTGTTCGCGCGCACGATTCGATCGATGTCCGAGTACGCGGTCTTCAATTCGGGATCTTTCTCCTTGGTGTCCGCCCAACTCTCCGACAGATGGCGACGTACCAACTCCATGTACACGCACATCGCGACGATCGTCGAGTACAGTCGCACCGTGTCCGGAAAGTGCGACACGACGCTGCTTATCACCATCGCGAAGCACATCGACTCGAAGCACATCCACGAGATCAATCGCGGGTTGGAAGCGCGACGACGCTCCAAAATTTTGGACACGCGCTTCCAAGACTCCGCGAGTTCCGACTGATTCTTCGAAAATCCTTGCAGGTAAGTACGCGTCTTCGTCAAATCCTCCACCTCCTCCTCGAGGGTCTGTTGTGACATCTCGGACTCCTTCTGAAGCGCGCTGAGTTTCGTGTTCAGCTTCTTGCACTCGGTCTCCAACTTGTCGTTCTTACTGATAATGTAGTCCACATATTTTTCTTTCGACGACGCGTCGTCGCCACGCATCGTCGACATCGGATGGTTGTTCGAGGGGGTCGCGAATGCCATGGATATCGACTCGTACGATTGATTGGTTGTTGTGTCTGTACGGTTTCCGTCACAATCAACTTCAATTTTTTTTTAGTTCGAGGGTTTGAGATAACGCACCACCATTCCCTCCACATCGTAAAAGTACTTCAAGGCGTCCTCCAAATGCCATCTGGATTTGTCGTTGGCGATGACGTCGTGATCCAAATACAACCACGCGATGACCGCTAGCGCGTACGCTCCGTTGATCGCCACCGCGTAGCCGAGAGAGGGACGAACCTTGGACGACAACGCGACGCTTACCGCGATGGCGACACAGTAGAGCGCGCCCAAGAGCGCGCGACGATCTCGAGCGTACGCCACCGCGTTCACTGCGAATATCGCGAACACGGCCAACACTCCGAGCACCACGTCGCGGTTTCCGAAGTAGAGCCACATCTCGCCGAACAGCACCGACGCAAAAAACAGGTAGATAAAGTTCAAGGTGTATCGTAACGGTTTCTTTCGAGGATCCGTAATGTAGAAACCAATAGAAAACAATATGGACAACGACGTGTTCACAATCGAAAACCACGGGTGACGCGCGATCGCAGGATCAAGGTGGCAAAAAATCGCGACGATCGTGACGTGATAAAGCATGACCGTAGTCAGCACGGCGTGCACCTCCGTCACGTAGTTCGAATCCGTACGAGCGTCGCGAAGCGTTCGACGCGTTCTCTCCGCGGAGAGCAAGGTCCCCAACACATAACCAAGCAAGGTCACTTTCATATTTACAAATTACGTAGGTGTTTTTTGGTATCTTAATCCACGTCGGAAATCGTTACCTCCGGAGGAGACTCCGACGCGGTTGCTCCGGAGTTCATCGTAGCACTCGAAGCGGTCGCGGTGTCGCGAATCAGCTCGTTCAGCGCCTCCTCGCTCTCGCGCTTCACGTCCTTCAGCTCCTCGGTCGAAGCCGTCGTGTTCTCCTCCAACCACTTGAGCTTCTCCTCCACGATCGCGCTCGCCTTGTCTTTGATGTTCGCGTCGAGCCCCTCGTTCGTCGCCAAGGAACCTTTCATCGTGAACAGATAGTTCTCGAGCTCGTTGCGGGCGTCCACGCGCTCGCGCGCACGAGCGTCCTCCTCGCGGAATCGTTCCGCGTCGGCGACCATGCGCTCGATGTCGTCTTTCGAGATGCGACCGCTGTCGTTGCTTATGGTGATCTTCTGCGATTTGCCGGTGCTCTTGTCCTCCGCGGACACGTTCAGGATGCCGTTGGCGTCGATGTCGAAGGACACCTCGATTTGAGGCGTGCCGCGCGGCGCCGGAGGGATCCCGGAGAGCTCGAACTGGCCCATCAAACGGTTGTCCTTGGTGAACTGACGCTCGCCCTCGAACACCTGAATGGTCACCGCAGGCTGATTGTCCGCGTAGGTGGAGAAGACCTGTGCCTTCTTGGTAGGAATCGTGGTGTTGCGCTCGATCAAACGCGTCATCACACCTCCCGCCGTTTCGATCCCCAAAGACAAGGGGGTCACGTCCAACAGCAGCAGATCCTGAAGCGTCTCGTCGGACTCGCCGGACAGAATCGCGGCCTGCACCGTGGCACCGATCGCCACCGCCTCGTCCGGATTGAGCGACTTGCACAACTCCTTCCCGTTGAAATAGTCCGAAAGCAACTTCTGAATCTTAGGAATTCGAGTCGTACCTCCGACGAGGATGATTTCGTCCACGTCTCCTTTGCCCAACTTCGCGTCTCGAAGCACGTTGTCCACCGGGTCCATCGTACGCTTGAACACATCCGAACAGAGCTCCTCGAAACGGGCGCGCGTGATGGAACCGACGAAATCGATCCCGTCGAACAGACTGTCAATCTCTAAGGTGGCGTTTGCGCTCGAGGACAGATTACGCTTGGCCTTCTCGCACGCCGTACGAAGACGGCGCATCGAACGAGGGTTTTGGGTGAGGTCCTTCTTGTGCTTCCGAGAGAACTCCTTGCAAAAATGCTCCACCAACAAATTGTCGAGATCCTCGCCACCCAGATGGCTGTCGCCCGCGGTCGCCTTCACCTCGAAGATTCCGTCCTCGATCGAAAGGAGCGTCACGTCATGCGTACCACCGCCACAATCGAAGATCAGCACGTGCTGCTCCTTGGTTCCCTTCTTGTCCATGCCGTACGCGATCGCGGCGGCGGTGGGCTCGTTGATGATGCGTAGAACGTTCAACCCCGCGATCACGCCCGCGTCTTTGGTGGCTTGACGTTGCGCGTCGCCGAAATACGCCGGAACCGTGATCACCACGTCCTTGGCCTCCGTACCGATGTATCCCTCCGCGATCTCACGCATTTTGGTCAGCACCATCGCGGAGATCTCCTCCGGAAAAAAACGCTTGCGCTCCCCTTGATAATCCACCTCGACCTTGGGTTTGTTGTTACCGTCGTTCACCACGTCGAACGTCCACAGTTTCTTGTCCTGCTGCACGTGCTCGTCGTCGTACGACCTCCCCAACAGTCGCTTCGCGTCGTGGATCGTGTTCTTCGGATTCATGCTCGCTTGGTTCTTCGCGCCGTCTCCGATGAGACGCTCCTCGTCCGTAAACGCGACATACGAAGGTGTCGTGCGGTTTCCTTGATCGTTCGCGATGATTTCGGCGCGTCCATGTTGATACACCCCTACGCAGCTGTAGGTCGTACCCAAGTCGATTCCGATGGCCACCATGGTGTACAGATCGTATCGGGGTCTGTTATACGAAAGTGGTGTATAATCTTAAATGGATTTTCATATCTTGGATATCTTTTCGGCGACGCACTTGCAGGCGTTCAGATCCACCGACAGTTGCTCGTGCATGCGTTTCTTCATCTGACAAATTTTGGCGCAATCGTGATACTCCGGCATCAGACAAGTGGTGCATACCTTCTCTTGACAGTACTTGCACGCCATCGAAAAATCCACTCGCTTCTTACAATACGCGCATCGTGAGCGTGCCATGTGCACGTACGGTCTCACTTGTATAGTGTATATAGGTATTCTCAATTTTTTTATGATAAATTAAATTAAACCAATGGGTGTGGGCAGCTCGTCGGAACTCGTACCGGAACGTAAGGTGTTCCACCAAGAGTTTCGTGAAATCAACCGTATGCTGAGTGAGGTCCTCAACGAGACGGGCACCTTTCGCGAGAACAAGTACAACATGTTCGTAAAGGGTCAGTGCGAGGCGATGACCTTGGTCACCGAGAAGCGCCTGAAACGTCACGCGAAGTTCGAGCTTCAGGGCCTAAAGGACAAACTGTACATGATCCCCAACACGGAAATGGTGGAGACCAAACGCGATCTGTGCCACGCCATCAGCATGCACTACGTTCGCATTCTGCGTTTGCTCCACACCGTGCGTCGTATCTACGACGTGGAGAGCCAAGGGGACTACAGCATCGCGGGGATCCTCCTTCGTAACATCACCATTCGCGAAGGACTGGTGGAGGCGCGCTTCTGCGCGGGTCCGCAAGAGGAGCTCGGAACCTTCGACAAAGGGGTGGACTTTTCCAAATTGGCCGGATTCCGCACCTTCGTGGACGACATGCTCTCCCCTCAGGAGCGTGGCGTCTTCATGGGGCACCTTCGCGAGCTTCTCAATCGTGCGGACATGCGATTCATTCGAAAGTGGATCGATCGCGACCTCCTAGTGTCCAAGCGAGAGTACAAACGCGTCTACCGAGGCGGCGATCCCAAAGCCGTCTTCGTGAAGGTGGCCGCAGGCAACCCCGTTCTCAGTTGGCAGCTCTGCGCCAATCAAAAATCACACATCGCGAAGGTGAACCCTGAGCTGCTTCGCGCGATCAAACAGTTCCGTGACCGATATCGCGCGAACATGCGCGAAATCCAAAAATCGATAGGAGCGTTGCTTCGCGAGGACGACGCGAGCCAACTGCGCGATGTGAACGATGCGGAACTCGATGGGATCGAACGAGAGCTGAAACGCACGCTCGTATTGTTCTTCGTGGAGTCGTTGGTGAACTACCGCCACGTTCTAACGGTGGCCCAAAAATATTCGGTTAACAGAAATGAATGAAGCACTGTTAAATCGTGACGTGACCGCGGTGTGTACGGAGGTCGCGCGTCACTTCACTCACAAGGACGGCGCGCGCCGAATGCTCGCAGAGATCCGCGCGTTCGCGATGGAACACCTGCTGTTCGTTCCGAATACGTACGTGCTCGAGTTTTACGTCACGCGTTGCAAAGACGTCGAGCGCACCGAGGGTCGACTGCAGCGTATCGCCGCGATCGAGTTGGCCTCGTTCGTTTCGATCTGCTCTCGCGCTCCGTGTCCCCCGCGTCCGAGCAAGGGGATCACCAAAAACCCCGAGGTGGTGCTCACCGCCGAACTTCGAAGAATATTACGAGGAGAGTCCCCCAAAGATCAAATCGTCGAACGATGCGTAACCACGTTGGTCAAAAGCGAAGATACGAGCAAACGGATGTGGACGGTTGCGGAACAATTGAGTTCGCATCGTGAGCACGTACAACGATTGCGTGCAATGACGCAGACACCGATCGCTCGAGCGAAACAGTCCGCGGACGCGCTGTGCGCCGCGTTTCGTACGTTGTGGGCGAGTAAGGAGTACTATCGGGATATATCCGAGTACAAACCGATCGTCATGCAATGCATGATCAAAGGGGAGTATCTCTACGAATCGATGGACGTGGTGGACGGCGCGTTGCGACTGTACGAGTCGTGTTTGTACTATCAAGCTCGTGTAGAGAACGCGATGATGCGTAGGACACGCTCCGCGTCACCGGAGCCTACTCCACTTCGTACCGTCACGTTGTGAGTTTGTTTTTCTTGTGCGTATACAATAGAAAACAATACACTCGAAATGCCGTGGAGCGAAAGCGCGCTGCAATGCGCGTTGGGCACCATGCTAGACAAGGATCTCTTAGAGGCCAACGGTCGCGTTCGGCGAAACACCGAGTCCATGTTCACAAAACGCGTGATCGTGGGCTACGCGTTGTACCTTCATGTTCGCGGAAGATTGTTCGACGACAAGCAGATGACCTTGGACCGTCTAGAGAGGCATCTGATGCGCGCCACCAAAACCGACGTCGTCTCCATGATCAACGCCCGTCTCGGTACGCATATTCGCACCCACACCACGGTTCGCGGCACCCGCTCCCCGCAACTGGTAGAAGTCTCAGTGCGGAAAAAACAGTCGATGCGTTAGATCGTTCAACTCGATCCCATCCCACTTGTCGCCCTCTTTCGTCTCGTATCCCCAACCCGCGGGAAGCACGATCACGTTCGCAGGCTCCACGCGCATGGGTACGCTGACACCGAGCGAAGTCACCTGAAGCTCTTGATCCTCCTTCCCGACATGATGCAACAACGTGAAGCGAGACGTCGTACGAGTGGGTACGGTTTTCACCGCATGCGCATCCTTGAAGAAATGCAAATATCGGAACGCCGGTGCGTTCGCCAACTGATTCAAGTCGTCAACAACGTCGTGAATCAACACCGGATACTTTTCGTGCAGAACGGTGTCCGTCAACGTGTCCGTGCGCACCTGTACGATACGAAAATCCTTACGAACGCGTAGTGTGAGCCACACGTACCAGGCCAAAAACGTGCAGAGCACAACAAGCAACAGCATCTCCTCTTTCAAGTGTACTGCAAAAATTTATTTAAGGTTTTGAACCACCGAGACGAATACCAATATTCAAAGAAGGATCGTAAACATGTCTACAACCGATATTACCCCTCCGACCACTGCCAACGATTTCATCCCCGTTTCCGAAGAGTACGAAGAGATCATAGAAAATCACGATCACGGCGAGGTGATCGGCAACTGCAAATGGTTCAACAAGAAACTCGGATACGGTTTCATTACCATTTACACCGGTGAAAAGCGTGGTGTGAACATCTTCGTGCACCACACCGGAGTCAAGCCTCTCAACAGCAACTTTCGCACCCTTCGTAAGGGGGAGTACGTGCATTTCAATATCACCAACGGCGCCAACGGCCTTCAAGCCACCGACGTGACCGGAATCATGGGAGGCCCCTTGATGTGCGACAACATCGAAACTCGCCGCCCCTCCATGGACAACAAACGTATGCACGTGGTGTAAGGCGTCGTGACTCACTCCTCGAGGGATGGTGCCTGATCGCGTAGCATCGTCGTGACGAAGTACGCGAGGATAAGCACACTAGTGCTCAAGAACATCGTCCTCCCAAACAGAGACACCGGTTGCGGGATGTTCGAAAGCGCGGTCGGCGTCATCGCGTGACAAAATCGCTCTCGACGACCGTTACGACAATAGGTGTCGAAGCACAAGCCACGCAAATTCCGCTTCTGCGACTCGGAAAGATCGAGCGTGTCGATCGAGCGACAGATCGACTTCGTCGTAGAATCGAAAAATTGCATCTTCTTGTCACAATCCCTGTAGAATTTCAGCTTCATTTTCTTGTAGTCCGCGATCAGCTTGCGACGCGCGGACGGTTTCATCTCCATGAACTTCGCGTCTGGGATGAACTCTCGTGGTTTGTACGGTGTTTTCATCGACATGTTGCGGAAGACTCGGTAAATGTTCGCCTGCGGACAGAACTTGGGTTCCCCCTCCATTTTGCGCACACACGTCAATCGCCCGGTTTGGTCGTCCGGCACGTAGTTCGTCCCACACTCTCGCATCGCCAACAAGAGACGCTCGTTACGATTGCGAGCATGATAGCCTCCCACCTCGTACCACGCGCTCGGTTTGTTCTCGACCGCGATGAAGTAGCGATAGAAAATGGGGTACAAACGCCCGCGGAAGAGATTGACGTCGACGCCCAACCCGAATATGAGCGTAAGCGCGGCGAAGATCGCCAACAAGATCAGATTCCAAACGGAGAAATACAGCAGAACCCACGGATACACGAAGAACTCCGCGAGCATTACCCCCTTGATCGGAATGTTGTACAGGATGACAACCGGCAAAAATGCGATCAAAATCACCAGCCGCGCGAAAAACTCGATCAACGACAACGGGTTGGTGATCAATTTCACGAACCCTTGGACGATGGACCCGATGGATTTGAAGAAGTTCTTAATCAGATTGAAAAATTTCATGATACCTTGAGGAATCGCCTTCACGATGTCTAAGATGCTGTTGAGCGGCTTCAGAAGCACATTCATCGCTCCACCCATCACTTTCTTGAACCCACCCGTGATTCCCTTCGTGATGCCCTTCAGTTTGAACCCCTCGATCACATCGTCATCGGTTCCGTAGTCTCGAAACCCTTCTTTACCGCTCATAATCAGGCCTATCACCTTCTTGATGCTCAACACGTTACGAATCCAATGCACCGTGAACTTGTAAGCCGGCGGAGGTTTCAGCTTGAAGAGCGACATCCATTGATCGAAGATCATGTAGTTGATGTGAAACCGACGTTGCGTGTCCAGTCGCTTCAAGTAGATCTTACGGGCGAACTCCGGATCCGGATGTCGGCTTCGGTTGTAGTCCACCAACCGTTGACGATAACGCTCGTAGTACATCATCCCGTTCATCAAGGAGATGTAGGTGTTACCCACGTTGTCCAACCGCTCCTCTTTCTTCTCGTCCGAATCTAGCATGTAATGGAGTGTGAAGTCCACCGCGACCTCGATCTCTTTCCGATTGGTTAAAAAGTAGATTTGGTCGAGCATCGTTTGGTACAGTCGAAGCACCTCGTACGCGCGCGCGTCGGTGTAGACGTTCTGCGACTCGCCCTCCGCGGTGATCACTCGCGAGTTGTAGACGTAGTTCTCCACTTCGAAATAAATCGTACTGTACAGCTTTTCGTACTCCGACTTCTCCAAGGCGTCGTAGATCACCATCAGTTTGGTAATGGAGTCGTACGCCTCCTTCAATGCGGGATCGAGGTTCTCGTAGGTGCTGTTGGAGTAATCCCGTGCGCACGCGTCTTTGGATTGTGCGCTGTTTTGCACGTAACGCACATAGCCCTCCATGTCCTCCGGAGACGCGTTCGGAACTTTGTCGAACACGCCACGCTTCAACTCCTCCAAGAGTTGATCCGCGATCGCTTTCGGATTCACTTTCGCACCGCCTTCGAACTTCGCAATCTCGTCCGATAGGTCGCTCGGAGGAGAGTCGTGTTGCTTCGCAATGTTGTCGTATCTCGTTTTGAGCGGTGGATCCAAAAACCGCGCGTAATCCGTGAAGGTCTTGTTGTCCTTCGGGTTGTCCATGTGCGCCGCGTCCACAAAATTCACCACCGACTTCGTCTCCACGTAGGTTTCGAAGGCCTCCCGAGAGTCCACTATTGTCTGAAGGATATCGAACAGCTCTTTGTTTTTCTCGACGTCGCCGAGTTTCGCCGATCGTGACCATACGAAATGCGTGTTCACGAACGCGGTGAGTTTGTCTTTGAACTCGTCATCGTCCGCCGCCCCCTTCAAAACCGCTTGGCTGTCGACAAACGCCTTCAGTTTCGGAATCGCCTTTCCTAGATTTCCGATCTTCGTGTAGCCAAGAAACGCGTCAGCTATCGTTTTATCGTAGTTGGGCAAATCTGGACGAATCATCGCATAGATCATCGTCGCCATTTCGTTGGAGAAATCTTGATTCAAAGGCTCCAACGGCACTAGGTGCGTCACTTGCGGCATCCGAAATCTTCGAAAGAACATGTGCTTGAAGAAGATGTATCCGAGCACGATCGCCACAGAGGCACCGGCGGCGAAATACATGTAATACTGCAAACGGAAGATGAACATCGAACGTCGGGCGTCCTTCATCAATCCCAAGTTCAGCTTCGAAGCTCCGCCCAACACGTTCGCAGGGTTCACCGCTTGCTTCTTGAACGCGAGCAGCTTCTTTTGCTCTTTCAGAACATCCGACCCTGCTTTCTTGAACGAAACCTTCTTTCCTTTCATTAGATCCCCAGCCATGTCCATGGCTTTCCCTTCGAGCGCCTCCTGTTGCGCCTGCAGAGCTTCCGTAGCTTTGTTCGTGAGCGCCTCCTGTTGCGCCTCGAGCATCTCCGAGGCTTGATTCTGAATCGCGTCCGCAACTATCGTTCTCGGATTCGAATCGGGAGTGGGGACTACTGAAGGTTGGAGATCATTTTGCGTTGCATTTTCATCAATCACTCGAGTGTTCAAAGCTACCGACCGCGAAGAACCGTCGTTGGGGATCTTCTCATGCTGCTTGGCCAACGACCGAATGGAGCCGTCGTTCGGAATCTTCGTCTGCACCGCGCTCATCGCGGTGTCCTTCATCGCCTCCTTCACGGACTTGCCCTCCATCACCTGCGTCGCCGCCGCCATCGCCTGCTGCTTGGCCAACGACTGGATGGAACCGTCGTCGGGGAGCTCCGCCATCTTCGTCTGCACCGCGCTCATCGCGGTGTCCTTCATCGCCTCCTTCACGGACTTGCCCTCCATCACCTGGGTGGCCGCCGCCATCGCCTGCTGCTTGGCCAACGACTGGATGGAACCGTCGTCGGGAATCTTTGTCTGTATCGCGCTCATCGCGGTGTCCTTCATCGCCTCCTTCACGGACTTACCCTCCATCACTTGGGTGGCCGCCGCCATTGCCTGCTGCTTGGCCAACGACTGGATGGAACCGTCGTCGGGAATCTTTGTCTGCATCGCGCTCATCGCGGTGTCCTTCACGGACTTACCCTCCATCACTTGGGTGGCCGCCGCGGACTTTAAAGATTTCCATTTAGACAATTTCGCCGTAGACCCTTGTTTGTTATCCTTTCCAGGTGCCTTGTTTTTCTGTTTTAAAAAAGCGGATTTCGCTTGCAATGCGGTGGTGTTCATACGGAGAGTCTTTTTAGAAGCGCGATTAGATGATTTATGACTGCTTGATTTGGACAGTCGCTTCATACGATATATTCTTGTTAATCATATAAATTTAAAAAAATAAATCAGCCATGTGAAATAATACGATTGTGCGATGTTTATTTATAAAAGGGTACGACCAACAAAAACTAAAAATATTATATAAAAATGACTAACAATACACTTTTGAACAACATCAAAATATCAAATACAACCTACAGTCGTAACTGGTGTCACGTTTATCTTATTGTTAAAAAGTGGAGCGTATAGAATAAAAATATGTTCGATTCGTGGTTTTCGTCCATATTGGACAACATCGATTTTTTTTCGCTAGAGATGTCGCTATCGTTGACTTATTGACAACTGTTTTCAATTTATCTTATTTCTAATTAATAAACAATGGACGATACGCAGTACATCAACACCACGTTGTTGTTGTTGTTAGCGTTTCTTCCCAACTACACCGGATCTTTGATTGGTTGCAAGTTGGGACGACTTCTCCAATCCTCGCACCCTGCGTTGAAGTTCATGTACTTGATCCTGATGGTATTTTCCTGTTTCATTATCACGGACAACAAGGACGTCCATCCCTTGAAACTGTTGTTGAATTCATTCATCGTGGTGTTTATTTTCAATTTGTTCAATCGTCAAAAAACCTACACGTTAATCCCCGCCCTCATTCTTCTAATCAGCATTCTCTTCGTAAACAAACTGAAGCGTTATGTGGAGGAGCATTCGAAGAGAAAGGAACATTTGGAGCTCTTGAAGATGCTTGAAAAAACGATGCTGATCACCATTTGCGTCATATTAAGCGTGGGTACCGGTTTGTATTTTATGGAAAAACAGCAAGAGTACACTACTAACTTCGATTACCTGACTTTCTTTATCGGCAACGAAGCGTGTAAGAACAATTAACTTCACTGCATCATTTGTAGAAACAACACCTCCTGCTTCACTCGTTCGAATATTGTTTTGGAGGTGTACAACTCCCACATGTAGCGCGTGTACACGGAGTACGAATCCCTTAGTTTTTGGATCTCTTTGTCGATGATGTGTATCAACGTATTTTTTGACATCGCCTTCTCGTAGTCTCTTGTCTCGTCGTTGCATTCACACAATCGTATAATCGAACGAATCGCTTCTTGATGAGTAATATGAATCGTATAGGTCTTCATCACACGTTGAAAATTAATTCAAAACTAGATAAAAATAAATCAACTCTTTTCTTTGGAGACAAGTGTCTCCAAAGTCTCTTCGGGTTGTTTCTTCGTTGCAACTGGATGATGATACTTTCCAAGTTCAGCGACGGAAACACACTTCGAAGATCCGGTGTGATGTACACCAAATAACTGATATGGTTGTTCAGATAGTTGATTACGGCGTTTTCAACCCAACTCATATGATCATCTTTGAACACGATCCTGTAGTGCTCCACAATCGCATCGAACAGACGATACGACTCGATGTCGTGTTTCAAATCCGTTGTCAAGACTCGCTTAGGC
>Ga0255762_10000355_pt1 | contig 40603 bp, 27 predicted proteins | sample 101ome_16_FD_179962 | JGI IMG/M metagenome (GOLD analysis project Ga0255762, IMG submission 179962) | Coastal salt marsh microbial communities from the Groves Creek Marsh, Skidaway Island, Georgia - 101401AT metaG (version 2) | ecosystem: Environmental > Aquatic > Marine > Intertidal zone >...
ACGAATCGATCGATCGATCGATCGCGTGCTCGACGGGCGGACGGGTGGATCGGACGAGGAGAGGAGAGGGGTTGACGACGTCGTGAGCCGATCGGTCCGGGGGTGCTTTTCGTAGAGCGGAGACCGCGCGCGTCGCGTTTTAAAACGGGGTGGTAAAGAAACGAACGAGAAGAGACGGACGCGGCGGGGGACGATGGATCGCGAGACTGACGAAGAGGATTTGATTTCGCTCGCTCGCTCGTTCGCGTAGGTTTCGGCGGACGCGACGGAACGCGCTAACGCGGCTGCGCTCACGGCGTCCACGTCCGCGCTCAGCCTCTTGGCGGTGGCCTCCCCGGCGCACGCTGGTGATCTCTTCGGCCCGGAATACGCCGGTGCGTTCCAAGTGGTCTCGGTCGCGCTCGTCGTCGGCGTCGGCGCCATCGTCGCGCTTCTCCTTCCGTTCATCACGGGCACGCTCAACCCGATCCAAATGGTGACCAACCTCGGTTTGATTGAGGGTGAGGTGACCAACGAGCGCAAGTTTAAGCGTAACGGGGAACCGATGGAGCACGGCGTGAAGAAGGGACACAGATGGTACAAGACTGAGGCGTACTGCAACGGCAAGTACATCGATTTCGCCGGCGTGTCCAAGAGCATGGCGAAGGAGCGCGCCGCCAAGAAGTAAACGCGCCGAGGATTGATTTGATGATTTAAAGGTGTACGCACAACAACCGGACACACGACAAGAAGAGAGGGAAAAATATAAATCTCTTCATGGGTTTCGTGAGCCTCCTCGTCTTCGCGTCGGCGCTTGTAATTGCACTTAAATTTCACGTAAATTTCTCTACTCGAGAGCCCTCTCCCTCGTTTCGACGTCAGTCGATTGATTTCATTTTCAACGCTCACACCGCCGCGCGTCAGCCGCGCGCACTGCGATCGTCGACCGCTCGCACGAAACAGTTCGTTCTCCGTCGTTATCCATGTCCGCCGCGTCCGCGCGCGTCCGCGCGTCCGCGCACGCGTCGACGTCTTCGCTCTCCGCCGGTCGACGCAGCAGCCGCCAAGTCTCACGCCGACCGTCGTCGTCGTCGTCGTCGTCGTCGTCTGTATCGCCGCGCGTCCGCGCGTCACCATCCAACGTCGACGATGATTCGACGTACGACGTCATCGTCGTCGGTGCCGGACACGCCGGGTGCGAGGCGGCGCTGGCGTCGGCGCGCGCCGGGGCGAGAACGCTTTTGTTGACGCTCAACCTGGACAGAATAGCGTGGCAGCCGTGCAACCCGGCAGTGGGCGGACCGGCCAAGTCTCAGCTCGTGCACGAGATTGACGCCCTGGGAGGATCGATGGGGGTGATTGCGGACAAAACGTACCTGCAGAAGCGCGTGTTGAACTCGTCTCGTGGACCTGCGGTGTGGGCGCTGAGAGCGCAGACGGATAAGTGGGAGTACAGCGCCGAGATGCGACGCATGCTGGAGAGGCAGGATAATTTGAGCATTCGCGAGGGTATGGTGACGGAACTCGTCCTCGGCTCGAACGATGACGTGAAAGGGGTTCGCACGCATTTTGGAATGGAGTTTATCGCCCCGGCCGTCGTGTTGACGACGGGGACTTTTATGAATGGACAAATTTGGGTTGGACGCAAGACACTCTCGGCGGGTCGCGCAGGAGAGGCGCCGAGTGAGGGTTTAACCGAGTATTTACAAGAGATTGGGTTTGAGGTTGATCGCCTCAAGACGGGTACACCTGCCCGAGTGGATTCGAGGACGATTGATTACTCAAATCTCGAGGAACAACCGGGTGACGAGGACATGCGTTGGTTTTCGTTTGACGAAGACGCGCACGTCGTGCGCGAGCAGATGGCGTGCCACATGACTCGCACGACCGCCGCGACGCACAAGTTGATTCAAGACAATCTGCTAGAGACGCCAACGTACGGTGGTTGGGTCGGTGCCAAGGGTCCTCGCTATTGTCCGTCGATTGAGGATAAAATCGTGCGTTTCGCCGATAAGGAGAGCCACCAGATTTTCTTAGAGCCAGAGGGGCGCAAAGTCCCAGAGGTGTACGTGCAAGGCTTCAGCACGGGACTCCCCGAGCCGTTACAGCTTCAACTTCTCCGCACGTTGCCTGGGTTGGAGAACGCCAAGATTCTTCGCCCGGCGTACGCTGTCGAATACGATTTCCTTCCGGCGTACCAATGCAAGCCGACGCTGGAGACAAAGAAGATCTCTGGCTTATTCTTCTCCGGCCAAATCAACGGAACGACCGGTTACGAGGAAGCTGCGGCGCAAGGTTTATTGGCTGGTATCAACGCCGCGCAGTTGGCCAAGGGTGGGGCAAGCAATGGCGCCAAGGAGCTCATTCTCCCTCGTGAGGGCTCCTACCTCGGCACGCTCGTCGACGATTTGTGTACCAAGGATTTGCGCGAGCCCTACCGCATGCTCACCTCGAGAAGCGAATACCGATTGGTACTTCGTTCCGACAATGCCGATATGCGTCTCACGCCGCTCGGTCGAGAAGTCGGTCTCATCACTGACGAGCGCTGGGCCAAATTTGAGAAGAAGCGCAACGCCGTGGACAACGAAATGGTTCGCCTGCAAAACACTCGCTTGAACGTTAAAGATGAATTTTGCCAGCGTGCGTTGGAAGTTTCCGGCGCTGGATCCCGCCAGAGCTACACTCTTGAGGAGCTCCTTCGTCGTCCTCAGGTGCCGTATTCTCTCATCGAGGAATACGGCTACGGCGACGTCGAATCCCCTCTCACCAGGTGGGAAGCCGAAGCCGTGGAGATCCGAGTCAAATACTCTGGTTTTATCAAGCGCCAAGAGATTCAAATCGAGCGCGAATCCAGCAAATTCGGCAAATCCATCCCAGACGACCTCGATTACGCCTCCATCACGACGCTTCGCATGGAGGCGCGCGAAAAGCTCGCTCGCGTCCGCCCGGCAACCATCGGTCAAGCCTCTCGCATCGGCGGCGTCACCCCGGCGGACATCTCTTCCCTTCTCGTCCACCTCGAGGTGAATCGTCGGCGCGCGTCCGATGCGTCCGCGCCGGCGACGCCCGCGAACAACTAACGCCACATTTGTTTTGTAAAAAAGCCACACTAACGTACTTTAACACTTGCCAACCTATATAGAAAAAAACCACCCCTGAAAAAACGCCCTCAAATGCCTGCCCCTCGGTGACGTCGCCCGACATTCCACGACGCGTAGCATCATGTACTCCGCCGTCGCCAACACCGCCTGCGCGCGCGCCCCGGTCGCGCAAAAGCGTCAAGGTACGCGCACATCACGATTCGTATTTTTCGCGCGCGTCGTCTTCGCGTCGTCGTCTTCGCGTCGTCGTCGTCGACGCCGAACGGTGCACCCACGACCCCTGAGGGTTATAGGGCTTTGCGGCGCCGGCGTCGGGTATCGCGACGCCCGAAACGCGTCTCGCGACGACGATGGACGGTCGACGACGCGCGCGACGCGCTTCGCGCGCGAAAGAATAAAATTTCCGCATCCTTTTCTCGCGTCGCGTCCGCGGTCGAGGGGTTTCTTTCGTGCGTCGTGGTCGAGGGAATGACTGAATAAATGAGTGAGACGACTGACGGGTTCTGCTTCAACTGATTGTTTTTCCGCGTGTCGCGCAGCCACCACCGCTCGTCCGGTGACGAACGTCGCGAGAGCGGCCCGCGTTGTCGCGCGTGGTCACTCTTTGAAGCTTCCGGACGGTGTCACCGTCGAGAAGCAAGGTCGCGATGTCTTCAACACGACCTACTACCCGAAGGGTGAGGATGCCGACTTTTCTCGCAAGCCCTGGGTGGTGATTGACGCCTCTGGCTTGCGCCTGGGTCGCCTCGCCACGGTTGCTGCGACATACTTGCGAGGCGGTAACTCCCCGTCTTACACCCCGGCGTTCAACATGGGCGTCAACGTGATTGTTTTGAACGCGGACAAGGTTGTCGTCACTGGTCAAAAGGCTGAGCAAAAGATTTACTACAACCAAGGCGTTCGCGGCAAGCCGGGTTCTATGAAGTACGAGTCGTACCAGTCGCTTCACGGCCGCATGCCGGAACGCGTCATCGAGCGGGCGATTCGCGGTATGTTGCCGAAGAACCGCATGGGGCGTGAAACCTTCACGCACTTGAAGGTGTACGCGGGCTCGGAACACCCGCACGCCGCGCAGTCGCCGACGGACGTCACCGCTGACGTCGTCTCTCGCAGCCACAAGGCGGGTATGGTTGTCGAGCAGGCTTAAGTGAGTGAGGACGCATCTAGGGGGCGTAAAAACGGCGAGATTTGTAGAGATTGAATATTCTTTAGCGATGCATTAGCGTGCAATATAACTTACACAAAAAAATAAAACACGATGCGCGTCGAAAGCCTTCTTTTTTCTTCTTACATCCATCGCGTCGTACGATGACTGTTTTTTGTTTGTTTTATCACACGAATTGAAAATTTATGGACTATTGGGTACCTATCTCGCACACGGCACGATGTCATCGATTTTGAGTAGCATTCGCACGCACTCGGTGGCTAAAGACAAGGCGCTCGTGCTCACCAAAAGCGGTTGGAGCACGTTTTCCTCCTTCATGTTGGAGATGGAACCCTTGCGAACGTTGATTCCGTGATGCGTGTTGCCCGCGATGTGGACGTTGCGCAACTCGGTGACGATTTCAATCGGGTTCAGGCCAGCGTTCTCGGCTAAAGTGTACGGGATAACTTCTAAAGCTTCCGCAAAAGCCTTGACAGCTATGGAATCCATACCACTGAGCGTTCGCGCCCAGTAACCGAGACGCTGAGATACCTCAACTTCAGGGGCGCCGCCGCCGACGATGAGGAAACGCTTTTGGACGAGGCAACGAATGACACAGAGCGCGTCGTGGAGGGAGCGATCGGCTTCTTCGACGACGAGGTGGTTGCTACCGCGAACGATGACGGAGACAGTGCGACCCATGTTTTCGATACCGGTAACCTCGACCACCTTGCTGTTTCCGCACTGCACCTCCTTGACGAGCGCGGCGCGACCAAGCTTTTCACTCGTCATCTGGTCAACGTGCGCCACCGGTTGGCAGTTAAGCGTCTTGCTGATAAACTCAATCTCTTCCCGTTCGATGTCGCGAATAACTAAAATCTTCGCCTTGGCCAAGTAGTGCAAGGCCAAATCCGTGACGGCGTCGCGGAGAATTGACTTTTGTACCAGCAAGACGTTGCAGCCGCTTGCCTTGATCTTCTTAATGATGCCGATGATGTGGTTGCGCTCTTCTCTCAAAATCTTATCCATTTGAGTGTAATCGCTCACGATGACGTTGTTCTCCAAGTCCGTCTTGGGCGGAGAGATGCAAAACTGAACCAAGCCAATCTTTGCGTCTTCAACCTTGGTCGGACCGCCCGCCGCCTTGCTCGGCTTTTGGTCAAACACGATCCCATCCGAGAGAGTGGTATCGTCCATGGTTCCACCAGCCTTCTTCACAATTTTGACATCTCTCAGATCCACCATGTTTGGTCGCTCCGGATCCAACACCTTCAACACGCAGTCCACTGCGATGGGTGACAACAGGCTCGAGTACTGCGCCACAACCTTTGACCCGAGACTCGTCGTCGCCGCCTGAATCAAACTCTCCCGATCTTGAAGATCCACCGGTGAGCTCATCTCCTCCAAAATCTCACAAGCCTTATCGCACGCCAACGCCATGGCATCCGAGATCACCGTCGGATGCACACCCTTACCCAAGAGTCCGACGCACTTGTCCAACAACGCCCCGCACAGCACGGCTACCGACGTCGTCCCGTCGCCCGCTACGATATCCTGCGACTTGCTCAATTCAACCAACATTTTCGCCGCCGGATGCGTCGCATCCATCGTCTTCAAAATAGTCGCTCCATCGTTCGAAATCGTCACGTCCCCGTTACCCGCAACCATCATCTTGTCCATCCCTCTCGGCCCCAGCGAGGTTCGGATCGCGTCCGCCAACTTTTTAGCCGCCGTCATGTTCGACACCCGCACGTCGTGTTTCAGCTTATTCTCCACGTACCGCTCCCCGGCGGTGGATTTCATCGCGGGTGCCGTCGTCGTCGCCATCTTCACCTTCACCGCGAGCGTTTAAGAGCCGTCGATGCGCGTTCGGTCAAACTGCAGGCGAAAGTCTGCCGCGCTGAATGAGATTAGTCTGACTCAAACCGGTCCCTCACTCGCGTTTCACGCGCGTCCACGGACGATGTGTGATCACAAATTCACCGACGCACGTCTGTTTCGTGCGTTGACTCGCGTCCCGTCGCCGTCGCCGTCGCCGTCAGCGTTGCGCGCGCGTCGTCGTGTGTGTCTCAGGTTCGGCTCTGCGGCGGGTCTCGGTTTGACTTTTCGAAAAGAACACATTTAATCGATAAAACGTGATTCGATCGATTAAAAAAAGGTTCGTTTTACGTTTTACGTACCGGCTTAAACCTCATAAACAAAGGTTCGAATTTTTTGATCGATGAAGAGTGCAAAAAATGAATGAAACTACGCGAGCGAAACTGAGCGCGCGCGAGAGAGCGTCGCGCGCGCGGCCGAGGCGCGGTCGACGTCGAGTCGAGGAGGATGACGATGGATTCTGTCGATGACGATTGGTCGTCAGACGAGGATAACGACGAGGTGAGGACGACGATGAAGAGTTCGGTCTCGTTGGACTCGTTGGAACGAACAACGACTGGAAGGACGACGACGGCGTCTGCTTCTGCGTCGACGTCGCGAACGGCGGCGAGAGCGGCGTGTGAATTTGCCGCACGGGCGCAAGCGCTCGTGGCAGAGCTCGGACGGTTGGCGGATCGCGTGCCGAGGGCGGTGTCGGATGTGCGCGGGAAATTCGCGAGCGTCTTGTTGGATTACGAGTACTTTGATTCCCCGTTGACGTGCGACGATAAGATTGAGTCGAGCGGGACGCTGTTGGAACTAGATGAGGAGTTTAGAGCAAGTCATGGACGGATTTTGGAGCGGTACTGGAACGCGTTCGATGCGTGCGTTCGATGGCACTCGGATTTTACGCGATTTGTAGAGGACGTGACAGAGGGAACATACGTGAGTGATACGATGGAGAAATTGCTGGCGGATGAGGATGGGAAGCAGTGCGTCATCGAAGCGATGGCAGGGTTTGGGTTGATGCTCAAGGTTTTGAATGAGCGGTACGATTGGCGAGTAAAGGAGAGAGTTGTCGTGGCGTATTGTAGGATGAGAGGGAGCGACGACGTGGATAATTTCGACGAGATTGTCCGTCTCTGCAGGCGCACGGGGTACGACGCGAGCTCCAACACGCGTCCGGAGGGGTACCACGAGTTGTACTTTTCGCGATTTGACATGCCAGATTGGCTCGTGGCGATGGTGATAGGTCGACTGCGCACGGATGACTTGTACAATCACGTGCCGCACTACCCAAATCCGGATCATCGATCGACGGCTTTGGCCGCGCAGGGGGCGCTGTTGTACATTATTCTCCATTGGTCACCAAATATTTTACATCGAGAGATGTCTACGATGAGAGAATTGGTTGATAGGCATTACGCGGATAACTGGGTCGTGGCCTATGGCGCCGGTTTGACTGCGGATTTGCTGACAGAATGGCAGTCGTACGACGCCGCGTCGACTGCGATGCGTAACGCGGTGACGTCGAGATCAGCTCGCGAACTGATCGATAGGCATAACAAAATCGTAGAAGACGTCCAGTCCGCCTTTAGAAACTATCTCACCGAGGGAGTGTTACAGGAAGAATTCGTTCTCACCAACGAGAAGGCGTTGATGAATGTCGTGCGAGATGCCAACATCGTCGCTCGGTTCTTGCTTTTGCACCGGACTTCATCTCACGCATCGGTGGCGCCCGCGATCTCTTGCATGCCAAGCAAGGAGACCGTAGTTGATCTATTGCTCGACTGTGCCGAATTAGAGAACGAGTTGAAGAGAATATACACGTCGTTGCTCAATGGGAAGCACGCTCTCTGGGACAAGTGCAAGTCTGAAGCGGGCGATCGCATGCGAGAGCTGAGCGCGTTTTACGGCGGTACCGGGGGATTGAGTAAGAATGCAAAGGATGAAAACCTTCGACGTTGGTTCGCGAAGCTGTCGCTCGAGGTGGACAAGCTATCACACGACGATCCCGTGGTTGCTGCTCGTACGATTAAGGAGCTCGAAACCGCGCTCATCGAAGTGGAGCAATTTCATCAGATCGTGGACAATATTCACGCCAAGCAGTACTTGTCTGACTCGAGAAATTATTTGGGCCAGATGATGATGAGCACAAACGTCGCTGACTCGGCCCTTAATACGCTAACGATTGTCTCAGACGCCGCCTACGCATGGGGCGTCGTCGATCCATACACCGAGCAGCTGCAGACGCGTGTTCGAAAGGATCCCTTTGCCGTTCGAAAGCTGCGATTCCTCTTCTTGAAACTCAGAAGCATGCTAGAAATGCCTCTGCTGCGTGTTTCGGAGATTGAATCAGAAGATATTTATAGCATTAGTGAGTACTACTCGTCGCAGTTGATCACATACGTCAGGCTCGTCGTCGAAGTCGTTCCGATCAGCATGTTTGAGATTTTGAACGAAATCATCGGCGTTCAGACGACTGCGCTCAAGGAGCTACCGACAAAGTTGGAAAAACTCGCGCTCCAGGAATACGCGCAACCAGGGGAACGGAGAAAACTATCCGAAGCAACGTATCAGATTTCCATCTTTACTCAGGGTATTCTCGCCATGGAGAGCACTTTTATGGGCGTCATCGAGCTCGACCCAAAGCAACTTTTGGAAGAAGGTATTCGCAAGCAGCTCGTGAAGCAAATCACAGAGGCTTTCCAAAAAGCGATCGTCTTCGGAGACCAAGCGAATGATACTCTGGGGTGGAACAACTTTGTCGCAGCCTTGATGAAGTCAAATACGTTTGAGGACAGGCTCTCTGCTCTCGCGCAGCGTTTGGAAGGTTTTCGAAGATCGTTCGAGTACATTCAAGATTACGTCAACATATACGGATTGCAGGTTTGGCAGGAAGAAACGAGCCGCGTTATAAGTTATCACGTCGAACAGGAGTGTAACGCATTCATGAAGAGGCGCCAGTTGAGCGATGGGGAGAGCGAGTTTCAGTCCGTTGCCATTCCTATTCCAGATTTCCCCCCAGTGGATGGCGAATCGAAGAATTTCATGGGACGTCTCATGCGAGAGCTCCTTCGACAGACGGACCCAAAGTCGACGCGTTACATAGGCGCACACAGCGCATGGTTCAGTAACGACGGCAAAGAGGTCGTGGGCATTCGAACTTTTGCATTGTTGACGTCGGCAATCGGCAACGTAGGATTGGCTGGACTCGATCGGCTGTTATCCTTCATGATTACTCAGTGCCTGCAAAAGTTTATCGAAAGGTGCTCGAACAGTCTCGTCGGAGAGCTTGGAACGAGCATCAACGTGCTCAAACGCGCGATTCATCCGCTCGGAGGCATTCCCGACGATGCGGCGACGGCTTATTCGGCGGCGGCAAAGGCATCCACATGGGAGGACATGATTGACGCGCTCGCACTCATCGGACAGGCGCAATTATTGCGTCGACAGCTCAACGCAGAGCTCGTCGCCAACGTTCGGATCGATTCGCACACGCTCAGTCGAGCTCTGTCCGCTGCAAACGATGCCATCTTGACGGACATTCGTGCGCATTACCAATCGCCGGACACGACTCCGTATCCGGATGAAGGCAACGTTATCATTCCCAAGCTGAGCGCCTACCTCTCGGCGAGCGGCATGCAAAATCCGCTACGACAAATTTACTGCACCGTCGATCCGATTGAAGACTGGGGATTGCTCCTCTTCATCTTCACCATCGCGCAATTGTCTCTCTACGAATACGACGACGTCTCGTCGTCCCTCGTCACCAAAAACCGAGCCACAACTCCCGCGGACGCCAGCGTCCTCATCCACGGCGTCTCCACCGCCCTCAAACAATTCCATGCCGAGCAAACGACGTCATACCTTACCCATCTCGGGCAATACGTCCGCCATCGTGTCGTCGAATCCTCCGACGCCCACGCCTGCCGGAGCGTTCGCGTCGCCGTTGCGTGGGCCAAACAATTCGCCATCGTCGCCGACATCCCCGCCCGTCGTCTCGCCGGCTTCTTCCCACCCTTTGTTCTCGAACACGCGCACAGCGTTCTAGACCGTAGACCCCGTCGTTAGCGGCACCATGAAATATCCAAAACCGTACCGGTATGTATTACAAAGAGTTTTTGAGTGTTCGCCCAAGCAGGAACGATTCATTCAGCACCAAAGAGTACGCCCGCTCGCTCGCTCGCGCGCGCGCATCGACGACACCACCCGCGCGTCTAATCACCACCATCCCCTCTCTACTTTTTCGATTCCAACTCGGCGCGCAACTGTTTAGAAAAGTCATCCTTCAAGTCACCATCGTCCCAATCCTCTTCCCACTGCGTCGGGTCTCTCCTCGTCGCCTCCCCTTCGTTATCCTCCCCCGGACCCCACTCCCCAGATGTAAACTCTTCGAATTCATCATCACACTCTAAATCTACCGCCGGATCTCTCGTTGCCGGCGTCGTCGACGCTTGATTCGTCGTCGTCATGATTCCGTTTGAGATCCGTTCGCGTCTTAAAGTGCGGTCGCCTTCCGCAGTCTGCGTCGCCTCGGCAGTCCTGCGGCGCGCACACTCGCCCTAATAGTCGTCGGTCGAATGGATGAAAATTATTCCAATCGCATCGACGGCGTTTCGCCGCCTCTGACGCGTCTTGACGGCGAAGATTCGTCGGATTCGTACGGACCGTCAACCATCACGAACGATGCTGATGATGCGTTGACCTCGTGCGTGACGCTCGCGTTACGCGAATCGACGTCGAAGGATTGCTTGGTGTCGGCGCTGACGACGATGACAGAAATTTTAACCGACAGGGCGACGTCGGACGTCGCGCGCGCGGATGGACGCGTCGGGGATGCGGTGTTTGTTGGACTGTCGCGCGTGGGGCGGTCGAGAGAGGATGCGGTCGCGTGTCTCTCGGCGTGCGTCGCGGCAGCGGCGCGGAGCGGGTGTTTCGGGGACGCGACGAGGAATAAGACGGTGGAGGCGGTGTGTAAACTCACGGCGTTCGGGAGAGACGAGGCTTTGCGTGATGCGGGTGGTGGGTTGGGAGATGACGACGCGTTGGTTGAAGATGGACAGAGGTATCGACCACCGCACGCGAGAGCGAGTTGTTCTGTGTCGACGTCGAATGAGGTTGACGTTGCGAGGTGTAGTGATGAGGACGTGCGAGTAAGCGCGGCGAATGCGTTGGCCGCGCTCGCCAAGGGAGATGAAAAGGCGTTGCGTGAGGCTTGGACGCACGTGTTTCCGACGGCGGAGCGACAGCTGCAGAGTCGGAGTTTGACAACGACGGCGGTGCAGGCGCTCGCGCTCGATCCGAGCGCGCGCGTGCGCACGAGCGTAGCGCGCGCGTGTGCGGTGATATTTGAGACTGCGGCGACCAAGTCGTATTTGGCCATTGCGGAGAAGCGTTCGTCGCACGGCGCGTCGACGAGAGGAGCGGCGCGCGTTAGATCCTTCTCGGCGTTGAGTACGACGCTCGGGGACATGGTAGTGACGACGCAGAGGTGTATCCTGCACGCGCTCGAGCGCGAGTCTAGCGCACAGTGTGTTCGGGAGCTGAGTAAGGCGCTCTCTGCGTTGTGCGCGGCGACGCCGTACGATCGATTACCCAGCGGTTTGCTCGTGGAGACAGTGCGCGCAATTCACAGGAGAGTGAAAGAGTTGGAGCGTCAGTCAGCCAACGATCGAGCAATTGCTCAAGGGGCCCTTTTTGGTGCGCTCACAGCGGCGCTCTCGGTAACGGGTGATGGTGACGCGATTGGCGCGTTTTTAAGGGATGACAGCGTCAGTCTTTCGCAAACGTTGCTCTCGCACGCCGTCGGACACGTGGGATCTGCCCGATGCGAAGCGTACGGAGTTTTCCGTACAATCCTGACGCATCACGCGATGGCGGGTATTGAAATGCGAGAAACACTCGAAGGTCTCTTTCCAGCCGTCGTCTGCGCGCAGAGCGGCGGCGTGGACGATAGAATTTCACAAGCCTCGGCTCGGTTGTTTGCTGACTATCTCGCTGCTGCGAGCGGAAGTCATTCGTCTCACGACGACGACGAAGTCGACATCGGTGCCGTTAACTCTCCGTCAGCGGTGAGTGAAGATGCGCTGAGAAGGATTTGGATGGATGCCATCGATAACCAACTGCCAGTGTGCACCGCGCACCCTTCAGCGTTGACCAGAGTTGCGGGGATGCTCGCGTTGACGCGCGTCAATCTCCACGTCGTCAAATGTTTGCGAGACGCACATCCGGATTCGCTACGAACGCTGATCGCAATGCCCCACAAAGTTTTGGATGGCGATCGCGAAAAAACTGCGGCGGTGTGCGCTGCCGCGAGTCGATCCCTCGGCTTTCTTACGGTGCTTCCGTCAGACGTCGTGGATCTGGAAGCGATGGCGTCTTCGCTTCTGAGAGCGTCGGCGGACAAGTCTAAATCTGTAAAAATCGCCGCCGCGTGGTCAATGGCGAATTTGGCAGCCGTCAACGCCCGAAAGAAAGAAGGAAAAACACTGAGCGAAGCAACTGTCTCGGCGCTCGCTCGCGTGTTCATCGAAGGTGCGCGCCAAGGAGACAAGGTGCGGGCAAACGCCACTCGCGGTATAGGCCATCTTATAGCTTCGGTCGCCTTTACGCCGTCAACGGATTGGCTCGGCGAAGCGGCGCAATCGTTGGCGAGTTGTTTAACCACAGGTAATGCTAAAACGCAGTGGAATGCGTGTCTGGCCATCGCATCACTGTTTGGAAACGACTCGGCGATCAATGCGGGGAGTTCATGGATTGCGTTCATGATTCGCATGCTGCTTCTTTGCGTGAGAGATGCGAGCAACTTCAAAATTCGTATGCACGCCGCAGCGGCTCTCGCCGTCGCGACTTCCCGAAAGTGTCTCTTTTCGACGTATTTCGACTTGTTGAGCATCTTGACGTCGAGCATGGAGACTCTCACGAAGCAGAACACGGTGGGTTTTGGATCGTCGCAGGGCGCAATGGATTTCAAGTACAAGCCTGGATTGATGTGTCAACTCACAGTTACGCTCGCGTGTCTCCTCTCAAACGAAGCTCCGCGAGACGAAGACTCGATCGACGTCTTGAAAAAGAAGAGACGCGTCGTCTTCGGCGCCTTTTCCTGGTTGAGCGATTATTTCGATCGCTCGTCTGACGCGAAAGTTAGAATCGACCCGCGTTTTGTCAAGGGATTTGACGCGGCGTCGCCCGTCATCGCACGTGACGTTTTACTCGGCGCGATTGAAAACGTTGCATCCGCGCTCAACTGTGCGCCGGACGTCAAAGCATTCGAGGGGATTTGTATAGCATAGAGTATTAGCTTCGTTTTAACGTAGCTCTCGTTGTACATAGAAATGATCTAGTGGCTAAAATCATCGACTAAAAATCGTCGCGTGGCCGTCGGTGGAGCCAGCCGCGAGGTACAGAGCGTTTGGATGAAACGCGAGGACGGTCACCGGACCGGTGCGTTGACCCAAAAAGCCTGTCGCATTCTGAATGGTGTAGGTGTTATTTCCGTGCAAGTCCCAGAGCTTGATTGCGCGTTCCGACGACCCGGACGCGATGACGCGCGCACACGAGTGACCTGCGAGGGCGGTGAGTGCAGGAGCTCGGTTTGGCATGGAAGATGGCTTTGAAACTTCCGTCATCAAGAAGGGCTTCGATGCGTTGCGCAAGTCGCAGTACGCAATCTGACCATCCGAGCTTCCGGTGATGAGCAGATTATCAGTGCCTCCCGGCTGCAAGAGAATCGAGACCAACGGTTGTTTGTGCGTTTGTATGGCGCTCAACAATCTTGCTGGAGCGCGCAAGTCGTACGACAAGACGGCGCCGTCGGCAGTGCCAGCCATCAAGAGCGCCCCCTCTGCGGTGAGGCACGTGCCTTGTGATTGTAGACTGAGAGTTTCTCGGCAAACTTCACTCGAGACGTCCCACACACGCAACAGAGGGTTACGCACGGTGCCGGTTGCGTAGAGACAGCCCGTGAGTTGCTGCCAGACGGAGACAGACTTGGTGTTCTCCAACCTGTTGTAATGCGTCGAAGGCTTGACGACGGACATTGGTAGCGAGCTGATATCCGTCTCGACCGAAACGGATGACAACGGCAACGAGTTCCAAGCCGTCACCAGACTCGTGTTCTCGGCGTTGTAGTTGCGCCAAATTTTCACTGAACCATCAATCGAACCCGTCAGCAGTAATGCGTCGTCTGTTTCATTCACAAGCGACATGTAATTGACGCTCTTCATTCCGGTGTTTAGCGTCGTAATCGTGGCGGACGTCGTCTGATCCCAAACATGGACGTGACCTCTGCTATCGCCGGCGAAGGAATGATTCTCGAATGGGTGCATGATGACAGACGTAGGAATCACTGAAGAACCGACGTCAATGTTGGACATGTACTCGGTGATCCTCAAGTGCTGCTCGTCAATGCCGTGCGTCGTGGCGGCACGTTCATACATACGCCTCAGACGCTCTGATCGTCGGTTCAAATCGGGCGCACGAAGCCATGGAGAAGAATCAACTTCATCCTCGTCATCAAAGCACCCATCGTCCTCTTCTTGCGTTGGTTCAAGTAACGCTGTGGAGAAGTGCGTACAGCTGCGCTTGAAAATCATACTGTTAGGTAGTGCCGAACCCGTCGGCCGATCGAACAGCGTAACGTCAGACGCACCACGAGGTGATACCATGTCTACAGAATCTATTGAAGCCTGCGATCCGTGTCGAGGTAACGCGCCAGGGCTCTCGTAACCGTGATCTTGCTCGCTGACGAGAGTACTCGTCGTGCGTCGCAACGGAGAACCATGCGGAGACGTACCAAAAAGATCACCTCTGGATCCGCTTCGTGGAATTTGCAGAGCAGGAAGTAACGAGCTTGGTTGACCATGCGGCGATATTCCAGTCTGGAACTTAGAAGTGCGACTCGTCTGACGACGTGGGGCTCGCAAACTTGAACTTGTCGTCGCGGGTCTTGTTTTCGATGGGCTTCCTGGTCCATCTCGAGTTCCGCTGAGAGTAGATGGAGTCGCCGTTGTCGTCGGAGGTTTCTTCGTAGGCGATCCCAGCAAACGTGAGCCTATATTTGCAAGGCGCTGATGCCAGGAATCGGTACGTTTAAGCGAACCAGATGGGCTCTCACCATCTCGAGAAGCCGACCGATCGTGCGTAATATCAAAGCTCGCAAACGACGGTCGACGGCGTCTTTGAGGCTTCTCCACTTCGGCAAAGCTGCCGCTACCCTCAACCATTTGCATGATTGGGTGGCTCGACTCCAACCCGCAACTGTCCAACGCGGATTTACCTGCAGCTGCGACACCGGGGTTGACATCGAGGGCGAGGTCGAGCAGCGCTTGCAAAATGAGCGTGTACATGTTGCCGTTTGGTCCCTCTCGTCCCCCATCCGCCCCGACGCCTTGGCCATCGGGAGAGTTTCCCACGTGGGGATATGTCGGTGGTAAGGGTAAAGAACCAGATTCGTTAGAGTCCATCGACCCTGGGTGCGACCTATCGATCGATCGAGCCTCACTTGATCGCGCAACGTCTTCAACGCTCATATGAGAAGAGCGATCTCCGTCTTCATCAACAGTCATCATGCCAGTCATGCTTCCCATCGAGGTACCGTGGGAGAATCGTCGACGACTCGTGATAATCTCGCTGCGCTTGGCGTCTACAACGCGCTTCGCCGTGACTGCATCGTAATCCCGTTTCCACACCGCAGCAGCTTCGCACATGAAGACGTGATGTGATCGCGCAATGCGAGCAAGCGCCACCGCCGTCTCTATGCGAACCACCGGGCTCGCATCCTCCATCGTCGAGAGTATGTAACGCGCTATGTCACGCTCCATGATAGGCACTGCGCCGGCGGACACGTTCAATTCGGTCCGTTCCATGACGTGCGCTAGCGACGCATCCGAGCCCTCCGATGGTAGTACGCTTTGCGAAGACATCGCGTGCATGAGCTCTTGCGATGGTTGCCTCTGCTCCGACTCTGATTGGTTGCAAATATAAATGAGCGAGCCGAGAGCATAAACAGCCGCCGCGCGAGCGTCCGGGGACGAATGTTTCAGTAAAGCGGCTAAAGTCACGTGTGCTTTCTCTTGACAAGCCGCCTTTTGTCCGTCCAAGTTTCCTTCCCAGAGTTTAGCGAGGCAAAGACACAACCATCTCAGGAAAAAGGGAGAACCGTGCTCGGGGGTTGCAGCGCTGGGGATGTTTGATAGACAAATACCCATGAGACCACTCGCCATACAAACTGTTTGACCCTTCTCGTGTCCGTTTGCGATGACGGCGAGGATGAAGGCTGCCATGGCTCGCTCTTCGACTGGCACGTTGGAGCTGTTCAGAAAACGTATGAAGTACGCATGTCCGTCATCCTTGACGAGATCCGCTTGGCAAGACTGATCGAGCGCCAGAATCTTTGTCCAGATGAAAACCAAAATTTGGCGCAATTCTGGCGCCGTCGTTTGCAGCAATTTCAGTACATACGGGAAGATGCCCACCGATAAAGTTAGCTCAACCGCCCACAGACCCAGATCCAAAAATCGCCCGAGTAGAATCAGCGCGCGAAGTCGATGAGATTGCGAGAGTAGTACTTGCAGCACAATCGGCAATTGCTCCGGCGGAGCGTCGTGTTCGCTGCCGTACTCAAGCCAAACCTCGAACGCGGTGAGCTGATCAGTGAAAAATGGTGAAGGCACAAACTCGACGTCAGGCTTGCCCGCGAGCAAATTCGGCATTTGTAAGAGACACTGCTCGACAGCCATATCCCACGACGCCCACATCGGGTGCTGATGCGTCGGCGGTAGTCGAGGAGACGATACTGGGGTGCAGTTGTTCGCGCGCATGACTCTCTCGGCGAGCAAGAAGTTTCTAAAAAGAGATGCGACGAGCAAATCTTGTCTGAAAAGCTTTTGGAAGAGCTTCCGAGGGAGAACGTTCCACGCGATGGTGTCCGTGATGGCGGTGAAGATCCAATTGAGCTCCCCGAGCGGGGTCTTGCGATTATTCTGCATACCGGGAATGTTGTCGATGATGTCGATCGAGATGCCCTGGTGTCTCAAGGGAGAGTTGGTGATGAACCAATGCAGAGCCATCTTGACTGGCGTTGTGAGACACGAGCTAAAAACGTCCGCAGGCAAGTTTGGAGACTGCGGTAATTGTTCGTTCGCAGCGCACGCTGCGAGTAAAATACACTCACTCGCAGCGTTCTTCGATGTGCTAGGTCCAAATCCAGAATCCATCGCGGATTCGCCGCCACGCTGTCCGAGTTCGGCGAACGCGCGTGAACCACCCGCTTGTCTCATTTCCAAATCACCCGTTTGAGGCAAGGCTGCGTTCGGCGTACTTGGCTTCAAAAACGAGTGCACAATCATTCCAGCGTTTGAACAGTCAAAAACGTAAATCGCGGGCGTCCCCGTCCAAGATCTCAAATCTGCGATGGACAACGGAATGTATTGGGTGTACGATTTGTTGAAAACCCAAATCTCACCATTTGCAGTCGGGCGCGGCACCCCGTGACCATTGTAATGAAGCAAAACGCGCTCACCCTTGGCGTTTCTTCTGCAAGAAATGCACAACTTCTTCATGTCTTCCGTTGTCGGGTCGAGTTGAAGTTTATACTTGGCGCGCGGTTGCCATCGCTCGTACTGCGCCTGCAACGCTTTTCCAATCGCATCCAGTTCCTTTTGCGGCTGCATGCTCATCGGATTGATCCAACACTGCATGCGCGCACACGGTGAAATCTTCATCGCATCTGGCGGATCAACGCCAATGTTCAGACAGAGTACCAAAGCCACGCTCACCGTCTTCATCCGGTCCTTTGTCCTCCAAGAACTTGTCGACTCACCTATACCTCCTTCATCCTCATCCTCGTACAGCGTCACCGCGTGATGCCTTTCATCGCACAGAAACATTGGATACGACACATTCAACCCACTCCTTCCCTCATTACCACCACTCTCGCTCTCATCGTCTCCATACGTCTCGTCGTCCTCGTCCTCGTCGTACCACGCCGCGAAACTCGATCGCGATTCGCTCTCCCTCGCGCTCGTCGACGGCGTCCTCTCGCTCGGGGACTCGCGTCGAGTCCAACCGGCGTCACCGCTTCCTATCATTCTCTCGACATCCAAGATGGACGGCGAACCGCGTCGCTGCGCCGTCGTCAACCCTCCGGACGAAGGCGACGCCCTCCCTCGGTCCTCCCTCGTCGGCGGCGTTTGCGTCAGCATTCCCAAAGAAGACTCACCTTCGCTGAGCGACGCCGACGTCGGTTGTGGCAGTGGCGGTGCGTCCACCATCTCGACGCGCATCGGCGTCGTCTCCGTCGGTCCCACGGAAGTCGTCGTCGTCGTCGGTCGTCCCGGCTCCAGCGTCATCAGTGACGCACCCAAGCCCGTCTCTTCGAACGCCAACCCGCGCTCGCGCATCGCCGCACCGTCCTCTACGACGTCCCTCGCGTTACCGTCATCGTCGTCGTTCCGATGCGCCATCGGCCTCGCGCTCGCCCTCGCGCTCGCCCGCCCGCGCGCGTCGGTGTTTGTCGCGCTGAGTGAGCTTTTTGTCGTTGAAAATTTCGTCACTCGCCGACGCCGACGAATACCCACGATGCGAGACGACGCCGATGAACGAACGCGCGCGATGCACCCGCTCGCAATCGTGACCGCGTGTGATCACCACGCGCGCGCGATGCGGGCGACGATCGACGACGACGAGGTTGTTGTTGATGGTTCGAGGACGGCTGCGCAACGACCACGGCTACGACCCATCGCGATCGGTGCGCTTTACGGCGCGCGAACGCCCGCGTCGACGTCGTGCGAAACTTGCGTGGAGTCTCCGATGAACGATAACGGAACCGGGTTCGATTTCGAGGCGTTGAAACGGCGCGGAGAGCTGGCGTCGAGGACGGCGAGGGAGGGCGCGGGCGTCGTCGGTTGGTATCGCGTGGCGCTTTCGTCGGAAGACGCGACACCTTCGTCGTCGTCGTCGTCGAATGGGCGGGGATTCGATGACGCAGCGGCGCACGAGGCGTTCGTGAGAGAGATGATGGGCGATGCGGCATCGGCATCGGCGGCGGCGTTCGTGGTGGTGAACGCGGACGCGAACGCGACGGCGGACGACGGCGACGCTTCGTTGGAGGTTCGGTGGTACGAGTGGAATGCTGATGTCGGCGGGTTTGAAAGAAAGGATTTCGTCGTCGATGCGCACGATGCCGAACGCATCGCCATCGAAGAAGTGGCAAACATCGTCCCGGAAGACGTGGACTCGCACTCGGCGAGGTATGGGAGAGGGTTGGAGTCGGCTGAGGCTGCCGCGAGGGCGCTGAGAGATGCGTTGGGCGCTTCGGCGGCGTACGTGGGCGCGGTGCGTCGAGGCGAGACCGTCGCGGATAGATCTGTGTTGAGGGAAATAGAGGGTACGCTAGCGTTGCTCGAGTCTGGGGCGAGCGAGGAAGCGCGTGGGAGGATTGCGGATGAGCGTGCGGACACGTTGATTTTGAACTATCTCGCATCCGCGACCAAGACGACGAGCGCGCTCGACGCGCTCGCGGAAAAGGCGCACGCGTCAAACGAGGCGACGAGACTCGGTGCAGGATCGGCGAGACGCGGTGCACCGCCAGTGAGCGATGACATGCAGTTTTAGATTGTAATGTACGTACCGGTGCTGCGATGTTGAAATGAAATTTACAAACGAGGCTAGCTCAATACTGACGCGTACGGTAGAAAACTTTGCCGTGCTTGTGCTCGGCATTCTTCTCCGGAAGCGCCCAGTAACACTTGAGCCACGGCTTATTACCCGCGCCGAAACCGGTGAACGTACCGTGACTGTCCACCATGGAGTCGGTGCAGAGTTGCACCTTCAGCATGGCGTCGACGACGTCTCCGCCAAAGTGCGCCAAGTGCTTGAACATCTTCTTGTGAAATCTCTTTGAGACCAAAGCCATGGACAATCCTCCTTGAGTGTTCTTCCCATTGAATGGATAGATGGCAATCTTATCTCCGTGGACGTCGGTGAAAGAACCGACCGCCTTTTCAAAGTAACCATCCTTGGGGTTGTCAGTAAAGATGATGTCGTAATCCTCTGGTGCCTCTTCGACGAGATTTTGCATGTCGATGAATGGCAAACCGAGAACAGAAGGATCCCAAGCATCGGATTCGAGCATCCACGCGTGTTCATCACCCGCATCGTGCGCGAGCTGGTACTGGAAAAGGTGACCAAAGAGGCAACCGACGTGGCCGTACAAGTTTCTCTCCCGGGCAAATTTGTCGTTGAAGTGTCCGTGACTGTCTCTGCTCGTGTAAAAGGACAACCAAGGCAACGCCGAAAGCTTGGTCGACGGCGGCTTTTCCTTCATGATGCTCTTCAACGCGTACTGCGCCGTGTCTTCGTGTTTCGGCCAATCGTTAACGTTGACACCAGGGGTCAATCGCACGTACTTCTTCACGGCGGCGGTGCCGTGGTATCGCACGAGTTGTTTAATCAAGTGCTCGACGCGGTCCGAATCCGTCATCCCAATGACTGGATCGGGCGTCTGCGTCTTAACGTCACCCAAGGTCATAATGTACACCGGCGTAGAGAGTTCCAAAGCCTTCTTACCGAGTTCGGCGGAAGAGTCTTCCGCGTCTTCCGATTTTTTATGATTATGATGCTTCTTATCAGAACTCCCCAAACCCGCAGAGTCGCGTTCCTTCTTCAACGCCGCCTGAAGTCTCTTATTAAGCCGATCCATGACCCAATTCGCTCGCACGACACCACCAACCACCTCACCGTGCTCATCGTACGCAAAGTTTTCCATTCTGTTGAGTTCGCGCCCCGCCGCATCCGCCGCTCGAGCCGAAACCGAGTATTCCCTCGGGTTCTTCGTCACCGATTGAATCGACGTCGTCCACGCCTCAGACTCTTCGACAGCAGTAGAAGATGAATCACCACCGTCGTTCCGTCCTCTTCGTCGTCCGAAAAAACCTCCCTTCGTCTTCTTTTTCGCGTCCTTCTTCTTTGCCTCTTCCTCCTCCTTAACCTTCGCGCGTTCCGCGCGTCTCGCGTCCCGTCGTTGTCTCGCGCGCTCCGCCGCGCTGTTCGGGTGCCTCACCGCACCACCGGCTTCACCAAGCGCCGCGTACGCGCTCGCGGACGTCATTCCGTCGTTCCGCGTCGCGCCGGCTTCACCGAGCGCCGCGTACATCAAATGGGTGTTCGCACCGGTGGGATCATTCGTCGTCGTCGTATTCGTCAACGCCGCGCCGGCGAGAAGCACCACCGCCGACGCCGTCGCCGCGGTGGTGATGGCGCGGCGGATCCGCGCGTCTCTTTCGCTCTCCCGACGCATCTGTACCTCGCCGTTCCGTCGATCCGTCGTTCCGTCGCGTTGTGATGATATGATAGTCCACGACGGATGGTGTTACGCGGACGCGGCTTTGAAAAAACGTTAGAAATTACCCAAATGTCCGAATATACATACTTTGTATTATGTATACAGATGTAACGTTGGTTTTATAGTTCGATTTTGGTAAATGGTAGGTTTAAAATGGCAATAGTATGTGTTCCGTCGTGCACGACGGTTCGTATGCATTCGTTTCAGTCGTGGCGGCTCGAGCGGACTCGGCGTTTATCGTTCGGGTCGTTCCCAGACCCTTCGTCGCGGCCTCGGCGCTCGGGTATCGTCCGTCTTGTCGTCCGTCTTGTCGTCTGTGTCGTCGTCTGTGTCGTCGTCTGTGTCGTCGTCGTGTGTATCGTCGTCGTCGCGTGCATCGTCATCAAACCGTTCTCTCCAACACTGCTGTGGACGCCCATCGCCGCAGCTTCCGCATTCGCGTTGATCTCTCGCGCAACACGGACACACCATCGCGTCTACATCTATCCACGACAAACACGCGCGACACCTGGTGAGCCTCGGAAGCCGCCCGCCCGAGAAGACGCGCGTGACGACGCTAATCGCTAGCAGCGTCGCGAACGCGTCCAAAACCGCCGCGAAAAACCTCCCCACCGCGAACGGCGTCCCGCACACGTCGATTTGGACGCTCTCGAGCGTCTCTTCCTCCGCCCCGACGGCGCGAAGCGCCAACTGCACCGTCGGAGCGACAAAGGCGTCGACGGATGCGTCGAGAACATTCGAGAGCGTCGTAGCGGCGAGCACGCCCAGTGCGATCGGCCCGGCCCTCCTCGACGCGTCGGCGAAGAACCCCGCGAGCTCCCGCGCCGAATTTCCGACGAGGACTTTTTCCAGTCTTCTTCGTCCCGTCCGCGGTTCTCCCATCAACAGCGCGTCGTCGATCGACATCCCGTACGCGTGAGTGCCGCGAATGGACGAAATTCGCGACGTCATTCATATGCGCGATGCGCCACGCCCCGACGTTCTCGAGACCGTCGAGTGCGTACACGAGCGCGCGCGTTGAAAGAAAGAAAATCCATCGCATAGTTTCGTCCGCGATCGCACGTCGAACCCGCGGGCTCGACGTGACGGCGAGAGCGCTGACGCGTCGCGCAACCTTTGTGTTGCTGACGTCTCTCGCGGCATCGACGCACGCGTCGACGCACGGCGCGCGCGGTGCGTCGTGGATCGCCGCGATGGGGTCCGATTCAGCGTATCCCGGGACCGCGACGTCGCGCATGCTCGAAGGGCGGGCGCGCGCGGCGTCGCTGAGCGAAGACGAGCTCTCGGGGGATTGGGAATCCGTTCGCGGGAAACTCCTCTGGGCGGCCGGACTAAAGGATCTCCGCGATGTCCCGCCGGGACGGGGGAACACGGCGCACTGCTTTAACGACTTTAACCACGTGGATGCGACGACGATGCGGATGGAGGATGCGGATAACGAGAACGGTGGGAGAGTCGCGGGGATGGCGTACGCGAATCCTCTAGGCGCGGGTATTCGAGTCGCCCGAGACGAATCGATGGGCGAAGGCGGATCGTGGTGCACGTGCATTCTCGGATCGAACGCCGAACCGCCTAAAGACGTGGCGCACGTGCAGTTTCAATCGCGCGTGGCGTGGAAGTTGGTGTGGGTTCCCGGACCCGAGCGGGATTTCAAGCGCTTCGTGCTCGTGGACGACGAAGGCAAGTTTTTAGCGACGGGGCGTCCGAGTGGGAACGTTCCGGCGGTTTACGAGCGGGAGCGCAACTACGAAACCGTCCGCGGTGGAAGGTACGCGCGCGTCGCCGATTCTTACGCGTGAGTCGACGTGATATCCACTCTTGTAATTATTCACTCTCGTGTAACGACCGACTTGGTAACAACCGACGCTCGAGTCACAATGCGACACCGCGCGTCGTCGTCGCCATGTCGCAAGCGCGCGTCGCCGTGTCGTCGGTGGCATCGACGTCTTCACCGTCTTCTTCGTCGTCGTCTCGAAGACGAATACCTCGCGCGCCGCGAGCGCTCCCCGCGGATCGGTGCGTGGAGGTTGGTCAAACGCTCGGTCCGAGTCCAAACACCGGTCGGTCCTACGCCCTTATTGAACGTCTCGGCGCCGGTTCGAGCGCGGAAACATTTCGCGCGTCACCCATCAAAGCGTCAACGGCGGACGTGAACGGTGACGAGGCGGTGAAGACGCCCACGGATGCGACGGGCGACGTGGCGGTGAAGACGCTGACGCTGCGTGGGAGACGCGCCGACGGTTCGAGAGGTTTCAAAGCTGTCGAACTCTTCGAGCGTGAATGCGGCGTGCTGCAGGCGTTAAATCATCCGTCTATTCCGTCGTACGTCGATCACTTTGAGATTGACGCCGAGGACGACGTGCGGTACGTGCTCGTGCAAAGGTTGGCTCGCGGGCGGAATTTGGAGCAGAGGTTGGAGACGGATAAATGGCGGCCTACGGAGGCGCAAGTCATCGACGTATTGACATCTCTGCTGGAAACGTTGGCGTATGTGTCGAGTCTTCGACCGCCGGTGATTCACAGAGACGTAAAGCCGGCAAACGTGGTGATGGATCCAGATACCGGCGCGGTTTCGCTCGTGGATTTCGGCGCAACGGCGGCGGCGGCAATGGATTCCGACGGCGGCGGTAATTTCGGGAGCACCATCGTCGGCACTTTGGGATTCATGGCACCAGAGCAACTCATCGGTGGAACGTCTCCAAAGACGGATCAATACGGCGTCGGTGCGACGGTTCTTTACCTGCTGAGCGGTCGCCCGCCGAGTGGGTTCAAGACGGAGCGTTTGAAGATTAACTTTGACGACGTGTACATTGAAGACGCGCGTTTGCGCGCCGTGCTCAAGCGTTTACTCGAACCCAGTCCGGAGGATCGGTTTGACAACCCGCGGGATGCGATAGAGGCGCTCACGACGAGCGAAACGAACCGAGGAGGGGCGATGATTAGCGGGAGAAATTTTAGAAGAACGGCATCCACATCTTCATACGAGATGGAGCAAATGGCGATGCGAGAACGCGCGATGGCGCAGCAGCAACAACAACTACAGCCGGTGGCGCCAACAGGGGCGAAAAAGCCGAAAAACATGACAACGACGGTGACGCACGGGGAAAAGTCCATCACGATTGCGATTCCAGCATCTGGCGCGAACGGAGACGTTCTCTACAAGGCATTTTTTGGTATCACCTGGACGGGCATCACCGCACTCTGGACGGCAGGCGTCTTGGCCAGCGGCGCGTGGCTCATGGCGGCGTTTTCACTTCCGTTTTGGAAAGTCGGCGCCGATCTTACCGGAGAAGTCGTTCGCAATTTCGTCGCCGAAGGTAGCGTCTTCATCGACGAGAAAAATTTCCGCGTTGCTTCAGAGGGCGGTGGCATGAAATTTCTAGAAAAAGTGGGCGAGACGAGCGACATTGAGGCGGCGTACGTTCGCCCGGACGGATTGATGTATCTTAAACTAGAAGACGACTCCATCGTACCAATCTTAGCCGCCCTCAGTAGAAGAGAGGCGGAATACATTGCGAGCGAAATCAACGCGCTCGTGGGCGATCAAAGCGAGGAATGAGCATCTTTTATAAAAGCGCGCAGTAATTCAATTCAATTCATTTCAATTTAATCAGACTCGCTACTCGAGCAGATATCGTCCCATTTGCTATAATCTATCCCACCTCGGGCTCGCGCGCCAGCTCCCGCGCGTACCCACGGCGGATCGCACCCTTTGATTGTCCATTCGTAATGAGCGCCGCAACCGCCCGTAGGCTCGATTTCGACGTTGGCATCTCTTCCGTGATGCATTGTCAATTCCTCACCAACATCAACGTCCGCGAGCGTGACGAAGAATCCGATACCGTGCGCCGTGCTTCTCGCCACGTTCGGTTCGTCCGAGTGCCTGATCACCGCGAGCGTCGTCGTGTCGTCGAAAGCGCCGACGCGCGGAACGATTTGGTACTTTTCTGAAAACGAAAACCGCCGCCGCGTCCTCTCGAGCGCATCTTCACCCGGCGCACCGAGCGAAGCGAACGCCCGACTCACCTTACCGTGCACACCCTCCGCGTAAGGTGGGTCCGGATTGAAAATCTCCTCCCCGCGTTGGAGCGAGAGATTGAAAACCGTTCCCTTTGGAGCGCGCTCGAGCGCGATTGCGCCGAAACTGCCGTCATCCGTACGTCTCAATCCAATCGCCGCCGCGTCTCTCATCCACGTGAACAGCTCAGCCGCGCGCAAATCCTCATCCGGGGACACGACATTTTGCGCGTACGTCTCACCATTATCGACGATGACGAGTTCTTCGCCTCGCGGGATCGCTCGCGTCGTCTGGTATCCGTTTTGGCGCGTCCATCGCACATTTCCTTCCTCGCCCCTCGAACAATACTGCGCGCACCCGTGCGTCAACCATCCCGTCCGAGACGTCGGCACGGTAACCTCCTCTCCGTTCTCCGACATCCAAAACCTCCTCCCGCACTCCTCGACGACGCATCTCTTCGCACCGCCGTCGATTAACCACTTTGCGCGAACGCGCGCTACGCCGGCGCCCGATTGTGAAAACTCTTCTCGAGACCACCGAAACACGCGCGCGTTCGCGGGAATGTCCTTCTTCGCCCGCACGCGCACCGTTTGAAACGACGCACCACCGGCACCAGCCTCGGCATCGCGCGTTGCGTCCGTCGCCTGAAGCTCGTACGCATCGCTCTCCACGCACCGCTTCGCGAGCAGTTCGAGTTCCTGTTTCACCACCCGTCTCGGCGTCGCCACCGCGCGCCAGTGCGCCGCGACAGCGTCTTCACCCGTCATCGGGATCACGTGCGACGCGCACGCGCGTCTTCAACGCTCTCAAGCGGGCGGACGGGCGCGCGGGCGTCGTCGTGTGTGGAATGGTTTCGCTTTCCAGTGAGTGTGTCACTTTACGACGCGCGGTTACATCGCCGACGACACGACGACTCGAGCGCGCGCACACGCGTGCATAATCCACTTTGTCTTCGTCTTCGTCGTCATGCCGCGCGGGTCGACAAAGAAACACTCGAAACAAGCGGGCACGCTCGGAAGCGAAGCCTTGACGCACTCTGAGCGAAAAGCGCTCGGATACGGTACCGTGAAGGAACGGCTCGGGAAAGAAACCGTCAAGGATTACGACGCGTGCGCGCTGACGCTGACGTCGGCGAAGGACGCGGTGGTGACGCCGGAAGGGGTGGTGTACGACCGAGGGGCAATATTGGAGTGTTTGGTGTCACAAAAGTTGGAGTACGAACGCAAGCTGCGAGCGTACGAACGCGCGTTGGAGGGCGAGGCGCGAGACGCCGAGGATCGGGCGAATAAGAAGCGAAAGATAGAGATTGAAGCGTTTCATGCGGCGAATCATCACGGTGGGGCGACGACGACGACGACGGGCGAGGGCGAGGGCGCCGGGTCGAGGAAAAGCGTCGGCGACGGCCCGGCGGGGAAAGATTACGCTGGAGCGGCGAGTTCGCATTCGATCGATTTCAATGCGAAACGAATCGCGGAGATGCCGACGTTTTGGCAAATCGACGGGGGCGTGGATGATGGGTTGAAACATGCGGTGAAGAAGCCAGAGAAGGAGACCAAGTGTCCGACGACGATGAAAAAGTTGCGAATGAAGGATTTAGTCGCGGTGAAGTGGACCAAGGTTCGCGCGGGGGAGTCTGGCAAGCACATGTGTCCGATCACGTTTAAGACGTTTACGAATGCGACGAGCATCGTCGTTCTCAAACCTACCGGGGACGCGCTGAGTGAGGAAGGCTACAAGACTGTGGTTGAAGGAGAGGGTGCGTACAACGGAACGCCAATTCGGCCGAATAAAGATGTCATCCGGCTTCAAAAGGGTGGCACCGGGTTTGCGGGGAGCGGGACTCAGGTTGAGAGTAAGGTTGAATTCGAAATGGGAGTCGGTGGCACGGGCGCGCTTCGCGGTCAAAATCGTGGGGCTCAGTCAAAGTTTGGTTTACGATTTACGTAAAGGCGAGCGACGCTTTTCAATCAACTTTGTAATAACAAGGGAAATTCTTTTAGTTGCTCATTCAGTTTTGATCCGCCATTCTCGCCGCGCAATCTCGAATAAACTCAATCTGCATGCGCTCTTTTGTGCGCTGCATCATCGTCTGCACGATTTGCGCTTGTGCTTCCGGTGTCGTCGCTTCTTCGAGCTGCGACTGAATACGCGCATCTTGCTGATCCATCACCGGCAACACCTCATCCAAATACTTGGCCAACGCCACCTTGGACACTCCAAACTCCCTTTCAAACTCCTCTCGCATCATCAACTGCACTTTATTCACCGCAACGCTCTGATCCGCTTCCTCTAAATCCTCCGCCGTGAAGTGTTTCATCAACTCTTGCGCGAATTCCAGCGCCCCCTTCATCACCAATCCCGCTTTTTCCTCAAACTTGTACTTCAATGTCACGTACACATCCTCCAACAACGCCACGACTTCCGCATCCTGCCCCTGCGCCTTATTCGCCTCGACAATCAGACGCGCCGCGTCGACGACCCCCATCGTCAACAGCCCATTCTCGGCGATGAGGTTCACTTTTTCCTTGAGCTCTTCGCCCGTTTCGCTATCCAAAAGCTCGACCACAAGAGCGAGGTCCTCGGGCGGGACGTCCTCGATCGAAGACGCGCCGTGGACGACGACGCCGACGCGCTGTGCGTGATGACGTTGAATGGTACGGCGACGTTGACTACACCGACGCGTCGAGTGCGCGGTGTAAGTCGCCGAAGAAGCCTTTGTGGATGTGGTCGACATCGTCGTCATCATCACCGTGAACAACGACGCCGACGCGCGAACGTATATCGCGTTGGATACCACACCGTACCGCACTGCACGCAAGTTTCAAACCCCGACTTCTCGGTTCGTTCGATCGATGGACTCGATTGAAGTCGCGCGCGTCGTGCAGTGAAGTCTCCAGTGGTAACGTAATCGTCACTAGCTCACGCGTACTGATGACGGCGCTACGCGTCGGCGTCGTCTCGTATCCATCGACGACACCGTCGCGTCGATGTGATTCCCGACGACGACACCGGGACGCGCGTCGTCGAGCAGCGTTGCGAGACGACGACGACGGAGATGTCAATGCTGCGTCGACATCATCGTCATCCTTCGTCGAAGCGATTGAGTTGTCCGGCCGCGTCGCCCGCGCGCGATGGATCGCGAGTGAGGATGGGAGACTCACTCGCGGGAAACCGATTGATGCGCGCACGGGGATCGAGACGTCGAGCGTCGGTCCGGAACTGCGAAGAATCTTCTTGCCGAGTGGCTTTCCGGAAACCGTCAGCGCGGATTACGTCGCGTGGTTGCGGTGGCATTTGGTGTCGCTGTTGTTCAGAGACGTGCTCGAGATACTCACGGCGCAGTCTTTGCTCGTAGCGCTGGGAATGGGGTCGACTCCGGGGGCGTTGCCGCTCACGGCGGCGGCGAAGTGGGTGTTGAAGGACGGCGTGGGGTCGTTTGCGACGCTTTTGGCGGGTGCGTTTGGAGGACAAAAGTACGATGAGGATCCGAAGAGGTGGTGGGCGCTGACGAACGCGCTCGAGGACGTGGCGAGAGCAATAGAGTTGGTGACACCGGCGGCGCCGACGCTGTTTTTGCCATTGGCGGCGTCGGCAACGTTTGTGCGTTCGGCGGCGTTGACGGGACGCGGGAGTCTGATGAACGGAACGTTTATGCAGCATTTCGGTCGAAACCAAAACCTCGGGGACATTCGCGCCAAGTTGGAGGTTCAAGGGCGTTGGCTCGCCCTCGTCGCGCTCCCAAGCGGGATTCAAGTGTTTCAGCTCGTGAGCGAGGCGGCTTCGAAATTCGTCGAGGAGGGTGACGAATTGGCGGCGTTCGCGGCGTCCTTCGGGGCGTACGGCTGCGTCATCGGTGTGCACGCTTACGCGTGCTGGCGCGCAGCCAAGGCGCTCAAGTTTGACTCGCTCAATAGATTTAGATTGCTCAAGCTCGCCGAGGCGTTCGTCGCCGACGAAGAGGCGGACCTCATGGATTGCGTCGCGCTCGGCGACGTCGAAGGCGTCTACCGTCCGCGCCGAACGGCGACGACGCCAACCTTTGGTGCGTCGCCCGACGAGCTCGGACCCGACTGGAAATCCTTCACCGACGCCATCCGTCTCTCCAAAGGTCGCCACTACGTCCTCGGCCGCGATCCGAAACGCGGCGACGTCCCCTCGGCGCTCCTCCTCGATTCCGGTTCGGCGCGCGACGCCTTGAGCGCCGCTCTCGCCATCCAACGCTTCGCCGCCAGCAGCGCGACGTCCCCGATCGACGCATACGCCTACGCCGACGCAAAAACGAGCGATTTCGAGGCGTCGCTCCTACGTTCCGGTTGGCGCGTCGATTTCATCCAGCTCGGCGTCGCGCCCAAATTTGCGGTGGGACAACTCGGAGACTAGACGACGTAGTAGTTGGATTTTGCCTGGCGCGCATCTCCATCGTCTCGTCGTCGCACAGCTTTAACACATGTAGCGCGATAATAGAACTAATAGCTTGAAAACTAAACGTGTCGCGTAACACCGTCGACTCGCGATCGATGCGCGAGCCGAGCCGTCCAAGGCGCGCTTCTTCCGAGCGCTCTGACCACGCAGTGCACCATCCACCCGTAAAGTACCAATGACTCAATTCGTCTGCGCATCAGTACAACGACCCCCTTGCGATTCTCGAGTAACGACTCGCTGTTATGGCCAAGTGGTAAGGCGCCTGCCTTGTAACACGAAATCAAGGGTAGTAAGGGAGCAGGCGATCGTGGGTTCAATCCCCACTGACAGCATCACTTTTATATACCTGTGATACATAAAGTACGATACATTTGTCCGATAAAATATAAATGTATTTATAGTTTTTTGTTATGGCGATGTGGTCATGAATGTATGATCTGAATGTCCGAGTATAATTGTACATCTCCTTTTTTTGGATAGACGCGTCGCGCGAGAGGGGCACGTCACGCGTTTGTTCGGGACGTCAGTCTGCGTTTGTCGACGTCGATGTCGCGATACTCCGCGTCGGTGTTGGATCTAACGATGCAGACGACGCCTGTGTCTTCGTGCGCGCGAGCGACGATACACGGACGACGCGGGAGACGCGTCGGAAGAGCGGTGCCGATGATAAAGATGATGACGACGATGACGAAGCCTCCTTGCGTAGTCTCTGCGCTCAGCGCGTCGACGGGACGTCAGACGACGCTTAAATCGCGTCGAGAACGCTCGGTATCTTCCCCGTCGTCGTCTTCGCCGTCCAGATTGATTGTCCGACGATCGACGCCCGAAGAGACAGAGTCGCGGTCAAAGATGGCGCCCGCGGACGTCGGGTCGAGCTTGACGACGTTTGTCGCCGAGACCAAACTTCCGACGGATCGTGGGTTTTACCGCGTGCGGGCGTACCGGCATACGAACCCGGTGAGCGGTGAGGTGACGGAACCGGTGTGTGTGGTGTACGGGGATGTTGAAGGGCGCGAGGACGTGCCGGTGCGAGTGCACGACGCGTGCTTTACGAGCGAGGTGCTGGGAAGCCTCAAGTGCGACTGCAAGCAACAGCTCGAGCTGGCGATGGAGTACATCAAGGAGAACGGACCGGGAGTTGTGTGTTACTTACAGCAAGAAGGGCGAGGGATTGGATTGGCGAATAAGATTGCGGCGTACGCGGTGCAAGAGGGTGGCGTGGATACGGTGGACGCCAACAGACAGCTCGGGTTGCCAGACGACACGCGCGAGTACACGGCGGTGGAGAACATGCTTCGAGAGTTGGATGTTCGCAGCGTGCAGCTGATGACGAACAACCCGAGGAAGATTCGCGAGCTCGAGTGCGGTGGGTTGAAGATTACCGGACGCATTCCGTGCATCGTCAAGGCGAACTTGTTCAACGAGGGATACCTCGCCGCCAAGGAGCGACGCATGTCTCATGTCTTGGATAACAGCTGGCGTTACTGGGACCCCAAGGGCACGGTGTACAACTCGTTAGATGAAATGGAGGGTGATTATGGCGACGCGACATACGACGAGGGCGACACGTGCGAGCCCTTTGTCAATCTCGCGCCGAGAAAGTACGACTGAGAGCAGCGCGGTGCAGAGTAGTAAACGATAATTTTGATTGATTTTAATAAGTGGTACTAGGTACTGTAAGTAAGGTAACGGAAAGTGAGTAGACAACCATTTCGTTGATGTTTAACGTTAAACTGCTACTTCTTTTTCTAAGCGTACCGCGGCGTTAAATCGACGACGGCGGTTCGATACTCGCAATTGGCGAAATCCTCTCGCATGAACGCCTCGAATTCGGGATCGGCGGCGTCGTAATACACGATGGGCGCCCCATCCGCGGTATCTGGTACACCACCGCTATCGAACACCTGCTCAGGCGCCGCTCGAACCCCGCCGGGGTGTCCGTAACTAAATATACACCGAAGCAACGCCGAGTGCGTGCTCACGACGATTTTCTCCTCGGGACGCCGAGCCAACCACTCAAAGAACGACCTCGTTCGATTCGCCACGGCGTACAAATCACACGATTCCCGGTGTTTCGTCCACTGATCCGGCGGCCCCGCGATCGCCTCGTACTTTTCCCAGAGCTCATCCGTCGCCGGACACTCTGAAAAATCCACCACATCGCCAAACTCGCGCTCCAACTCCTCCGTCGCCCTTCGTCTATCACACCAATAGTTCGCCGTCTCCCGCAAATCCTCGTTCGCCACGATCGGCGTCCCTCTCTTTACGCTCTCTGGAAACGCCAACAGCGTCGTCTGCACGCACCGCGTCATCGGACTCGTGGCGAAGAGTTCGACATCCGACCACGTTCGCGTCGTCCTCGCCAGTCTCGCGCACTGCCGCTCGCCCTCTGGCGTCAGCCTCGCGTCAAAGTTGATGGCAGAGTTATACGTCGTATCGAACGTCAACGCGTCTTTTAAATTATGAAACCCTGAACGAGCGAGTCGTCGCCATTACCGTTCCGTTCGTCAGTCGGTGACGCACCCGCGCGCGCGCGATTGTTCGAGAGAGCGACGACGACGACGACGACGACAGGTCCAAAAGCTAACAACGAACGCACGAACGCACCTTCAGCGTGACGCACAAAGGTCACCCGTTTCACCACGGATGCCGACGACGCCGCGTTCGACGACGACGACGTACGATTTTTTAACGCATCGTACGCGCTCTCGCGATGGATCGCGTACCCGGGTAACGTCGTCGTCCGGACCGCCGGGACCGTCGGCATGATGGGTGCACCGCGACGCACACTGAGGCATGGACCCCCCACTGGACCCCTTAAATATCGTAATAAAACCATAAGAGAACCTAACGAGGTCTCAAAACGCGCACATGTGATAAAAGTACTAAAACATTCCATTTATAGCATAAAAACAAGTTAAAGTACTATACAGTAGGGTTTAGTATTAAAAACACAACAAAACTCGACGCCGCGTCCAAAAAGCGCGACGCCCGCAGTCGTTCGTCACAATCGATCGCGCGACGTAAACACACGCACACGAACGAACGATATGGCGCCGTCTAAGAAGACTGGAGCGAAGAAGACCGCGGCGGCCGCGACGCCGATCGTCGGTCACGATGAAGAAGATCTCATCCAGGTGCGCACCGGAAGATGAATTAATCAATCGAATCGAACGGCGGCTGGCGGCGCGAGATCGCTCTGCTCTGGTCATCCGACCGTTCGGGCGTTTCGTTTCGTTTCGGTGGAGCCCGACGCGCGGGTGAGCGAACGCGGCGAGACGGGACGCGTCCTCTCGCGCCGTCGGTGTTCTAACCGCGCGACGGAACGGAACGGATGGATGGATGGATGGATGGATGGATGCGTCGTACAGATAAGGGCCCCGCCGCCGCCGCTTTTTTACCCACCGCTCTTGGATCGCGATTTCCTCTCTGAAGATGGGGAGAACCGAGCGATGAATGCACCCGATGACTGACGGAAAGCTCGAACGCGAATGCATTTTCTCCCTCGCGCAGGTGACGCCGGCGATGAAGAAGCAAGCGGCGACGCACAAGGCGGCTGGTAACAACGCGTTCTCCGCGGGGCGATACTACGCGGCGACGGCTGAGTTTACCAAGGCGCTCGAATGCGATCCGTACGATCACATCTTCTACTCGAACCGCTCCGCGTGCTACGCGAACCTCGAACAGTTCTCCAAGGCGTGCGCGGATGCGCGCCGATGCATCGAGCTCCGACCGGATTTCGCCAAGGGTTACTCGCGACTCGGGTTTGCGCTCTTCAAGTCTGGGTTTTTGCACGACGCGATGAGCGCGTACGAACGCGGTTTGGCTGTCGACCCGAAGAACAACAACTTGCTCGAGGGTTTGGGTGAGGCTAAGGTTGCGCAAAAGGAAAAGATTGAGCAAGCCAAGTTGAACGCGCAAATGAACAGCATGAACCTCGATGAACACGTCATCGGTATCGATCTCGGTACCACGTACTCGTGCGTCTCCGTCTGGAGAAACGGCGAGGCGCACGTGTTGACCAACGCCGAAGGTGACCGCACCACCCCGTCTTGGGTTGCGTTCACCGAACAAGGTCGTCTCGTTGGTGACGCCGCCAAGCGCCAAGCGGCCATTAACCCGAAGAACACCTTGTTCAACATTAAGCGCATCATCGGTCGTCAGTTCAGCGAGTGCGGCGAAGAGCTCGACCTCATGCCGTTCGAAGTCAAGGAGGGCGAAGGCGGAAAACCGGTTGTCTGCGTCGACGTCAACGGCGAGCGCAAGGAGTTTGCTCCGGAACAAATCTCCGCCATGGTTTTGCAAAAGATGAAGGCGACCGCCGAAGCTCAGCTCGGCTGCCCGATTACCAAGGCTGTCGTCACCGTCCCGGCGTATTTCAACGATGCCCAGCGTCGTCAAACCAAGGATGCCGGCGCCATTGCCGGTCTCGACGTTTTGCGTATCATCAACGAACCGACCGCGGCTGCGCTCGCGTACGGTCTCGACCGCCGCGAAGGCGAGAATGGCGAAGCCGTCAAGAACCAATGCGTCTTGGTTTTCGATCTCGGTGGCGGTACCTTCGATGTCTCCCTCTTGAACATGCAAGACGGTGTCTTTGAAGTGCTCTCCACCGCCGGTGACACGCACTTGGGTGGTGAAGATTTCGACACCGCCCTCGCTGCTTTCGCCCAAAAGGAAATCGAAAAGGAGCGCGGCGAAGACATTTTCGCCGGTGACGAGAAGGCTGCTCGCAAGTTGCGCACGGCGTGCGAAGCCGCCAAGCGTGAATTGTCCGTCGCCAACCACGCCCAAATTGAATGCTTCATCGGTGAGATTGAAATCAACATGAGAGTCACCCGCGAACAATTCGAAAAGGCTTGCGAACCGATCATCCAGCGATGCTTGGACTCTGTCAAGCGTGTGCTCACCGACGCCGGTAGGAAGAAGGAGGAGGTTGACGAAATTGTCCTCGTTGGCGGTTCCACGCGCGTCCCGCGCGTCCAAGGCGTCCTCACCGAATACTTTGACGGCAAGACGCTCAACAAGTCTGTCCACCCAGACGAAGCCGTCGCCTACGGTGCCGCCGTTCAAGGTGCCATCCTCGCCGGCGTTCGCGACAAGCACACCTCCCGCGTTCTTCTCATGGATGTCGTTCCGCTTTCCCTCGGCGTCGAGTGCGAAGGTCGTCAATTCGCCAAGGTTGTCCCGCGCAACACGGCGATTCCGTGCAAGAAGAAGAGCGAGTTCACCACCGTCTACGACAACCAAGACGAGATTGACGTGCGCATTTTCGAAGGCGAGCGCGCCAACACCGACGGTAACCACTTGCTCGGCGAATTCCAAATTTCCGGCATTGAGCGCGCCGCCGCCGGTGAGCCCAAGATTGACGTCACTTTCGAAGTCAACACCAACGGTTTGCTCACCGTCACCGCCAAGGATCGCGTCACCGGCGTCGAAGCTAACGTCAGCTTGCAGCACGACCGCGGTCGTCTCACCCCGGAGCAAATCGAGCGCATGTGCGCCGAGGCTGAAGCCATGGCTGAGGAGGACGCGCGCATTCAACGCATGCGCGAGTACGAAGGCACCGATTAATAACGCATCGTTCGTTTGAAACGATCGACGCCTCTTCCATTTCCGTTCGTTTCTGTGATGCGATGCATCCATCCATCCATCAAACGAGCGCTCAGCTCCACTCGACATCGTAATCATCTTCTTCATCATCATCTAGTAGACTTGCTTCATTTAACAACGCTAGTATCCCAACCAACGCGCGCGCGTCCACCCATCCGCGCCCACACTTCCGAACCCGCGTCGGCGTCGACGTCGCGCCGCGAAACGAGCGTCAATCAAAACGCGCGCGCGCGTGAAATTCCAAATCCGCCTCGGCGTCGGCTTCGCGCCGTGAAACAAGTTTCAATCCAAATGTCAACGCGCGCGCGTACGCGCGCAAGCATGCATGAAATCTTCATCAATCGCTAGATTAGATCGCGACGCCCGCCCGCCCGCCCGCGCGCCGACCGACGAATAATTTAAAGAGCCATGTCGTCGACGACGAAGGACGGCGGTGCGGACGCACCGAAAACGGGGGGCATGTTCTCCCGGTTTGGATTCGTACGTGCGCGCGAACGACGATAATCACTCGCACATCTCTGATCGACGGTCGACACCGCGCGCGCGACGCGATGGACTGACGACGACGACGCGCGATGACGCGACGACGACCGTAGGGCGGCGCGGGGAGACCCAAGGTGACCAAGGCGAAACTGGGATCGGAGAGCGCGTTTTATTACGATGAAAAGTTGAAGCAATGGGTGGACGGAAGCGTTCCGGAGAGCGAACGCGCGGCGGCGGAGCGCGACGTCGGGGCGCCGCCGGTGATGCCCGCGGCGGTGGGGAACGTCAGCGGTGGTGTTGGCGACGGGGTCGGTGGTGGTTCGGCGCCGGGATTCGGGGCGATGCACGCGCCGCCGGTGCACGCGTCGGGGACGGGGTCGCCGCGCGCGGGCGGTATACGGTCGAGGTACGTGGACGTCTTCGCGAGGGATGGAATGACTACGACTACCGCGACGACGACGAATGGAACCGCCGCGGGCGCGGTGCCGGTGGCAAACGTGAACGCGTTCATTCCTAGCGCGGCGCCGATCGGTGGGTTTAACGGCGCCGGGAACGGGGCGGTGGGAACGCCGGCGCCGGGTGGGATGAATTTTTTCGTGCCGGCGCCGAGAGCGCCAGAGGATGACGACGGGGAGACGGATTCGATGCGCGAGCCGTTGATGTTGATGCAGACGGCGCCGAACGCGAGCGATGCGGCGGTGGAGGACAGCGGCGCGCTGAATGTGAACGCGACTGAAGCGGGTGGTGGGTCTGCGGCGGACGCGGCGCCGGTTGTTCAGGCGGATGTCGCGAGTGTCGCCGGAGCGACAACTGGCGGCGCGTTTTCGACGGAAGATACCCCGGTGGCGTTCGGCGGTAGCGAGGAGAATCACGGAACGACGAGCTGGGTCGATCCCGAAGGCGAATCCGCGAGGTGGGACGCGGGTGGAGACGCGTTCGTCGCTCAGGAGGAAGACGCCGCGCTTCAGACGGGCGACAGTCTCGCGGCGCGCCAACCGCAGTGGCAGGCTGAGGATCTGATGGGACAGCCGGCGCCGCAGTGGGAGACGCAGACGGAGCAGTGGTTGCAACAAGCCCCGTCCGAGTCTGCGGACGACGCGGTGCAAGAAGAACACCTCACCGAATCGGGCGTGGGAACTGGAGAAGGAGACGAAGGCGGACAACCGGAATCCGCCCAAGCGACGACGACGACGACGCAAACAGACGACGGGGCGTGGCACGGATACGAGGGACACGAAGACTACGATTACGACCCACGCTGGAAGTTTGATGAGGCGACCGGCGAGTGGTACTGGGACGGCGGCGACGACGACGAATGGATTGAGCGAGCCAAACACGACGCCGCGTTGGCTGAATTGCAGACGCGGCTCGATTCGCGAGTGGTCGAGTTGGACGAGGCTTTATCGAGCCGAGACGCGCTCGTGAATGAGCTCGCACAGGTACGAGAATCCAAAGACGCGGAGATTTGCGAGCTTTCGAGCCGAATCGCGGATTTGGAGACGAGAGCGGCTGAGCCTTCGACCGCCGCCGTCGTCGACGAAGCCGCCGTGGACGACGCGTACCGCCGAGGCAAGGAGGACGGCTACAAGGAAGGTTACGCCGCCGGTAGCGCCGAAGCTCAAGAGGAACTCGAAGACTTACTCGTGTGCCTCGGTCAAGAGGGTCGTCGCGTCGAAAAGCTTCGCGGCATGCTCGCCGAGAGCGGCGCGGATATCGACGCCATCATCGCCGAATTCGAAGCAGAGGAAGAAGCCGAAATCGCCGCCCTCATCTCGGGCGATAAACCCCACTCCGTGGTTGAAACCACCGACGCCGACGCCGACGTCGACACCGACGCCATCGACGACGGCGACATCACCCTTCCCGAGATTTCTCAATCTCTCAAGGAGATGGCGGCTGAAATCGAAACCCCCGAACGCCTTCGCGACTACCAATCCAATCTCAACGCCGACGCCGAGGAGTTCATCCTCCCGACGCCTCCAAAGGCAAACCACGACCGGGCGAACAACAACCTCGAGCGCGCGTTCGAGCTCGCGTGAACGCGCCGCCATTTGTAAACGATGCAACATATTTATACACGCCGCCTCGGTTGGTTCCTCCTCACACCGCGACTCTTCTGACTTGACTACTCTCGTCGCGACCGACGCGCGTGGTCGTCAATCATGTCCGACGACACGCTCGACGTCGAGCTCCGCCGACGACTCGGGTGTTGGGTGGATGAGCTCGACCCCCGCGCGCTCGTTCGAAAGGTACGTCGCGCGCGAGAGCGCGAATGAGCGCGTGAATTTGATTTGATTACAAAAACAGTTGAGCGCTCGACCGACCGACTGACTGACGCCGGTGACGCCGACGACGCAGGACCCGATGGAAACCATCGCGAAGGATGCGACGACGATGGTGACGCTCGCGCGAAAATACCTACCGATGGAGGACCCGGACGCGAAGGGGATGGTGCGGGCGTTGGAAGACGCGCGAGGCGCGGCGAGCCGAAGGACTCGAGTGGACGTCGCGGATTTGAGAACGAGCGCGGACGCGTCGACGTCGTCGGTGGCAGCCGGAGCCGAGGGCGGGGAGGTGTTTCTCAAGGATGGATTGCCGAGCGGGACGGATGTGAGAATGATGCGAACGCGGGGTGAAGAAGATGCGGGTGCGTTTGGGTTTGAGTTTGCGGACGCGTACGTGGCGGTGACGAATGCGAAATCGTTGCAAACGGACGTCGAGCGGTTGAGACGCGCGTTGGAGGATGCGTGCGTGGTGTCCGCAGCGGGGTGTGTGTTTTTAGTCGTAGAATGCGATGGTGGGGGTGATTTGCCGCGCGTGGAGGACTCCGACGTTCCGAGGGATTGCGTCGAGCTCGTGGGCGCGGAGAACGTGACGTTTCTTCAATCGACGCGTCTGTTAAATCGTAGCGGCGCCTCGAACGAAGAGACAGAGACGGGTGAAGACTCGATGCTCGCGTGGGCGGAAGCGTCCGCCGATGAGCGCGCGTGGGCATCGAAATTATCCAAGCGGCTCACGGAGATTATAAAGTGTCGCGCCGAGGCGTTGATTGAAAAGTACCAGCCGCTGCGCGACGCGATTACGTTTTGGAGCGTCGTCGGCGGCGACGCTCGCACATCAGCCGAAGAGTCGACCGCGGGCGAAGAGAGTTTGCCGCCGCCGACGGATCAATCGATGCTGGGGAAAATAATCTACGGCGCCGTCGAGGGCGTGCCGAGACTCGGTATTCTCGGCGCGACATCGCTCGCGCATCGTCACGCGGAATCCAATCCCGAGCTCGAAGCGTCGAAACTCAAAATGCTCGTGTACGGCGACTCGACAAAGTCGTTCGCCGCTGGAACCGTTCTCGGGCTGGGTGGCCCGCTCGCGGCTCCAATCACCATGATTCCCGCGCTCGTGTTGTACTTTACGATTAGAATGCGACTTTGCGTCGCGATTTCCATGTTGGGGGGCGGCGGCGGCGTCTGCGGGAATTCAGCCTTGGTTCCATCCACCTTGGCTGCCGGTTTGCTGTGCTTCTTCAGCCTGGACGCGATGGATGTCTTGACGTCGCGACCGAGTGTTGAGGAGTTTGATTTAGAAGATTTGATGAATGACCTCGAAACGACGAACGCTTTCAAGGGTGCCGAGATGTTTGACGGCGCAGACGTCGACGCCGAAGGACAGAGCCTCACGGACGCGTTGAACGAAAAGCTTTATCGGCTCGGCGCTGAAGCCAAAGAAAAGACGAACGCGGCTATTCGCGCCGTGTTGGAATCCGGTATTGTCGCCAAACGCGCGGCGCAGCGACGATCGGCAGAGCTCTCGGAGCTCGTGCGCGCGCACGTCGTTCAACGCGGAGGCACCGCCGGGGAGGCGAATCGTCACGCAGATGTCGCGTTCGCCAAGGCTTTGCCGTTGGAGCTCTACGAGCGCATGGCGGCGAGCGTGTTCACGGCGGCGAATACACCCATTTTAGTCGCCGAGCTCGTCCCCGCGGTGTCGTCCTATCTCACCGTTCGCGCCGCGACGACGGCGATTAAAGCGTTTCTACCAGAGAGTCTCAAAGAGGCGGCGGATGAAATCGCGCGCGAGGCTGAGAACCGTCGAGCGGTGGAAGGAGAAGAATCAGACAAGGGCGAAGAGGGCGAGTCGTCTTCTTTTGGCGACGAAGCCGTGAAAACGATCAAAGCCGCGACCGAGTCGACCAAACGCGCCGCCGTCGCGCTCGGCGACGCGACGTCGAACGCGTTTTCAGAGATGAACAAGAGTTTTTCGAGAATGTTTTCATCATCCTCTTCGTCGACGATGACGCCAACACCGGGTGATGCTCAAGCCAACTAGCTATGAATTGTGAAGGATGACGCGCGCGCGGAGGTGTAAATTAAATGGAACGTCGTCGTTTCTCAAAAAAATCAACATCTCACTTAAATGAATCGTTTGTGCGCCTCTAATTGTTTCGTGTACTTGTCCGTGATCATCGATATCGCCCCGGCGGATCCGACGACAGCCGCCACCGCCTCGGCGCGCGTCTCCGCATCTGACGCATCGACGCCCGCGCGCGTCCATAAATCGGCCACCGTCGCGCCGTACGCCTCGAATCGCGCATCCTTCTCCGCGTCGTCAAAATATGGCGCGTACTCCCCGATGGCCGACTCGAG
>Ga0255762_10000363_pt1 | contig 40277 bp, 10 predicted proteins | sample 101ome_16_FD_179962 | JGI IMG/M metagenome (GOLD analysis project Ga0255762, IMG submission 179962) | Coastal salt marsh microbial communities from the Groves Creek Marsh, Skidaway Island, Georgia - 101401AT metaG (version 2) | ecosystem: Environmental > Aquatic > Marine > Intertidal zone >...
AAGCGATCGCCTCCAGAATCGGGCGGCAGTTGCATGCATGTGCGACTCCCCAGCGTCCATGTAAAATTACTTGCAGTCTGCCGATTATTTTTTTCGGGATTCAATTCAAGAATTGATTGAGGTATTGATTCAATGGATTTTCTCGTTCGTTGGTTTGAAACGACTAAATATGATTGAGCCCTAGAAGACTTAATGACATCTTTCAAGGCGATGGTCATTGTTTCCTTGTTCATTGTGTCATTCATTCCTTCGAGCCTCGCCGTGTCGGCAACACAGTACAACTCAACTGCACCCGCCTTGCTGCACCATTCACAACATGCCAACTTTACCCAAGTTTCAATCGCTGCCGATTCAACGGGGAATCTTCATTCGGTTGCTGTGCATGAAAACGGGCATCTCTTCTACACACTTTCCGATCCATCGGGGGCGACGCTGATTGGCCAAACGCAGGTAACCGACAGCGGTTTGCATAAGACCAAACAACCTGTCATCCAAATCGATCAATCCGACATCGCCCACATCATTTGGGCTGACCACGCTGGGCAACATTCCATCATGTATACGGCGTTGGATGCCTACGCCACTGCACCTTTCTCAGGACAGAATTCGACAGATGAATCCCTCTCTGTTATCAACGACACCGTCATCGTGAGGAGGAGCCAAAATCGTGGCTCACCTCATTTTGCCGTGGATTCGGTTGATAATCTGCATTTGGTCTGGGAAGACCGATACGACGATCTCGTTCAAATGATGGGGACCTCAAATGTTTACTACAAATTGTTGAATCCAAACATTGCAAACCGGTCGCTCGAAATTCTCGTTGATGACAGTATCATTGCAGTGAGTCCGTTGGAAAGTTCGGGCCCGCAAGTCGTTCTTTCCTCTTCGGATGTCCCAACCGTTTTGTGGCAGGAACCGACTCGAGACTACGGAATGGAAATGGTGTTCGTGATGGACACCTCCGGTTCCATGTACTCAGAGTGGGCTGACATCTGCACCGTGGTATACGGTGGAAACTTCGCCTCCGGAGGTTACATCCAAGGCATAAAACCGATGTTTAACGAACACAATATTACAATTTACGAAACAATTTACGGTTTGGGGGATACCCTTCCAAGTCCCGCTAGCAGCGGTAATTGCCAGGGTCATAACCAAAACACTGGCCCTCGCTCCACCCCTCTGGGTCAAACCCAAGGAGACGACTCCGGCGGCATTCGCAAACTTCCGGGCACCGTTTACAACGGCAACACCTACAGTGGTTATTCCGGCGAAGACTGGGGTCCTGGTACCAATTGGGCCTGTCTTTCTTGGCGAGACGCCTCGGGCAACATTCCCGGCAACCCCCCGACGGCTGACGACCACCGCTGGAACCCCAATGCGACGAAAATTGTCCTTCCAGTTTCTGATGAGGGTCCAAAGGATGGCGACCCTTCCCAGCAGGCAGACGACAAAGCCTCCATTCAGGAAGCCCATGACAACTGCATCCTCTCAGGCGTGATTCCATACGGTTTTTACGGCCAAGGCTACGGTGGCGCCGGCAACATTCAATCCCACTTCATGGACCTCGTGCAATGCCCCAATGGCATTGTTTCAACCCAGGCCCGAAACTGCCCGGGCAACATGTTGGCCAACACAGATGCGGGCGGCTATGCTTACGAATTCCCGACTTCGCAAAGCTCCCAGTGGGGATTAATCATTGAATCATTATGGTGGATGTACAATTCGAATGCTCCTCGAGACGTGATGATGAAGACAGTCGACCCCTATGGGATGATGAACAACGACCCAACCTGGGCCAACGGACAGAGCGGGCACTCTATTTCGGGTGGACAATACCTCGAGAATCTAGGTGGTTTCGTTAGGGTTCAAACGTCAAGCCTGACCAATGCCTCAGGAATTTCACAAAATCCGCAGTACCATATTTCGGATGAATTACACCCGCAAGCCGTCATCGACAGCCAACATCGGATTCATCTCTCTTGGTTGCAATCCAACACCAACATCAGCACGGGTTCAACCACCCGACAGTTGCAATATGCCGTTGTTGACATAAACACCAGCCGCTCTGACGGCGTCCCCGAAGGCCTGCTTTTCAACGGTTCCCGGTTGATTTCAGCACCACGCATTGTCAGCAATCAATCTTGGACACCGAGTGGTGGTACGCATGCGCTTGCACATTCTCCAAATGGTGATGCGCACATCGTTTGGAAAGGGGCCAACGCTTCAGGTTCCCAACTGTTCTATGTGAAATTTGACCCAAACAACACCACTGTTTCGCTGCCGCCTCTCGTCCATCAGGTGACCAACTGGACCTCTGAAAAACTCACGTTGGATTCTCGTATTGCCCTCGCCATTCGGCCGGCCGTATCTTTCCTCGCATGGGATGATCGTTTCGATTGTGAGGGCATGAGCCTCGGAAATCTTTCATCGGTATGCCATGTGATTTTTGTTGAAAAAGGACTCAATTTCGCGTTTGAAGAAGAGCCGGATTCCCCTCAGGTTTTTTACCCTGGTGACGCTCTCACGCTTAGCCTCGTTCTGGATACGAACGCCTACGGGACCACATCATTGACCGATGAACGCATTCGCTTCCAATATCCATCTGCACCCCCCTCTTGGAATCTCATTGTGCAACATCGAGTCAACGGCAGTTTGGTTGCGAACAACAGCGAACTGTTGGTGGAAGCCGGGTCCACGGTTTACCTTGACATGACGTTGACGGCGCCAACAATCTATACCGCCACTGCCTCTACGCAATTTGAGCTGGCCTTTGGTGTGGAGATGGTTGATTTTACCCACATCAACCAAACGCTTGTTTTGGGTTTAAGTCTGATCGTGAACTCTTCAATCAGTGCATATTCCACCAACCCGAGCGCCTCCACCGTGCAAGGTGGTCAAGCGAGCATTCCATTGAATATACGGAGCGAATCAAATGTGATTGAGACCGCTCTCATCAGTTGGTCATCCTCTACACCAGCTTTCTCATCCATGTTTGATATCACGGCCCCGATGCTTGAGTATCTTGGCCCCGGTGAGCAAGTTAACCGGGCCATCAACATCCACGTCAACAATCACACGCTCCCTGGCACGTACACAATGGTGGTTGATGTTGCCTCGGCGTACATCAACCCGGTCAATGTTTCGAGCTTTGAGATCTCAATTGAGGTCATTCCTCAACTTGCCAATCATGTGGTGTACAACATCAGTTCCTTCGACCCCTATTTCTTACCCGATGAATGTCGTTTCGTGTCCTTGGGCTTGACCAAGAAGTACGGCGCGGGGGAACTCAGCCTTCGGTTGGATGGAGCCGTTGATGGCCGTTTCATTCATGATGATAACGATTGGACCTTCGATTTACGAAGTATGGGGGAGAATAATACCGAATTCAGAGGGCCTTGGTCGCATGTGCATCGCCAGCAAGGGCCTGTGATCACTCTGGAGTTATGCGCTCCCTCGGTCATGACGGACACGCAACCCGTGGGGATCAGCATCGTTCCCCGTTGGGATGCATACGGTGTCGAATTGAATTCACAATCCATCGAGGTGTATCCCTACCAGGAATCTGAGTGGCAAATTAACCCTGATTCTTCCAAATTGGAGGAGCGCTCGGTGAGCATCTCTGGGTCCTTATTCAACAATACACAATCGGGGGATGTGACCTTTGAGTTTGCTCTCAATGCCTCGCTCCTTGATGCCTCTGCATTGGCAAAACAAAGCATGGCTGGCCTTGGAACCTACCAAGCAGTTACCCTCATCGAGCCAGGAGCCTTTGAAGTGCATCTCAATCTTAGCACCCTCCTCGATGAAGGTGTTCAAGGATTCACCACGGTATACGTCAAGGTCACTGATTCAAAATCTTCAACCGAGATTGACCTTGTTTACCAATACGATCCGATGCCCGACGGCGATGGTGATCAAGTCCCTGACGAACAGGATGCTTTCATCAACATCGCCACCCAATGGTCAGATATTGATGGAGACGGCTACGGCGACAACTGGGGCAACGCAACCTGGAATGAGACGCGACAAAAGTACCAGATTGGTGAATTTGTTTTTGGAGCCGTCATGGCTGATTATTGCCCTGAAATAGCCGGGAATTCAACTGCCAATGGCTATTATGGATGTCCAGATGACGATGGCGATGGCATTCCCAACATGTTTGAGTTCGAAGAGTCAGAGATGGACAGCGACAATGACGGTATATCTGATGAATTGGACCAGTGTCCATACACACCGGAGGGAATGCAAATTGACTCACTGGGATGTGAACTTGAAACCATGGGAGATGATTCCGATTCCATAAAGGAGGGCCTCTCGCAGAATGAAATAGCCCGGACGGTTGGTTGGGGTGCTATCTTACTGGCGGTCTTTACCTTCCTGCAAACAAATGCTGCTGCAGCCATCCTTCCTGATGCATTCCGATGGGTTCAGGTGTTCCGCAACAACACAAAATTATCAAAAGAAGAAGAGAACGAGTTGAGTTATTTGCAATCACTCGTTCAAGCGTTTTACCTTGAACCACAGGCGTTGGCTGAAGAATTACGTGAGTTCAAGGCTGACCTCACGGCAAGATACACCAACAACGAACTCAAGAAAACCACGCGGGAGAAAATCAGTGTTCTCATCAAGGACATTTTGTCCAGCAGCGTAGATGACCTTGCTCATATTGCCAACAACGACGCTTACTTTGGTTTGGTTACGACCATAGCAATCGATGACCGAAATGACTTGCTTAACGAAAAACTTGCGATGGAGAGCGAAAATCCTCAAACCATAGTTGAGGACATGGCTCCACCAAACGAGGTCAAGGGAGAAATCAATCCCAATGATGGATTTGAATGGATCAAGTACCCTTCAGGCAGCGATAACTGGTTTTTGCGCGCCCAGTCAACAGATCCATGGAAGAAATGGGAATCATGACATGTCCGGTGGCTTCTGGTTCCTGATTTCTTCTGATATTAGCGTAAGAGCAGTCTCGAAACGATTCGCACGAAGAAGAGCTGCCAGTGCAACAAGGATTTCCTGATGTTCTGAAGCAGGGGCGACTCCCCAGCGTCCACTGTCCCCTTTTGGCCTTGTCATGTGCGGCTTTTTGCCTCGAAACACGAGGCCTTCAGTGCACGATGAAAAACAAAGATGAAGGCGACGACCTCTGTCGAAACTTCGTCAAGGTTACATGTCAACACAATAGCTAAAATCCGCGCACACGGCGCCCGTCACATGAGTGCACATGCTGCCTCGCGCATGACGAGCAAAGTTCTGTTCCTCTCGGCCCTCATGGTGCTTCAGACGGCCGTTTATCCGATGCTGGTTCAACCCGGTTGGAGCCTTGGTGACCTTCACGACGTGGCCGGCGTGATCGCCGACGGCAGTGACGCCAATTCAGCGGTGGGCAGCACCAACGACTACACCTTTGACGCCGTCGATTTGGCCGCCAACATCACCGACTTCGACGACGATGGCATCCCCGACTACATGGAGGACATCAACGGAGACGGGGATTACACCAACGATGACACCGACGGTGACGGCTTGCCCAACTACAACGACACCGATGACGATAACGATGGTTGGCTGACCTCGTTCGAGTGCCCCGACGCCGCCAACGGTTCGTGCCCGACCACCATGGGCCGTGCCGACTACCTCGACGCCAACCTCTACAACTGCGATGCGGCGTTCCTCTCTCGATCCAACGGCAGCCACCTGCAACTGGCCTTGTTGGATTGGACCGATTACACGCTTACCAACCTCACCACGGTTCGCTACAACGACAGCAGCACCCTCGCCCGTTCCTTTGAGGACGGCCGCGTGTATTGGCTCAGCGAATCGGTTCTGTATGCTTGGAACCAAACGGGCGGCGCCACCACGGTCGTGACCACCGACCTCGTGGGCGATGTCCAACGTCTCGGCTTCAACGCCACGGGCGAACTCCTAGCGACCAACAACGGCACCCTTCGGACCATCAACCTGACCTCGGGAACCACCTCTCAGCTCGCCACGCTCCCCTCGGGACTGGGCGAATTGGGCGACCTGTACGGGGAATCGAACGGCTCGGTCATCGTGACGGGCGTTGATGATTCATGGTACCGAATTTCCAACGATTACGCCACGAGTTGGGTGGTCAACAGCAACGCTCAGAAAGCCGACGGTGTGCTCGAACTGGCCAACGGCACCGTGCTCGCCAGCAACGGTGCACGAATCATCCGAATGGGGTCGGTTTCGGCTTCACTCTCGGCGGCTGTGGTCGCCGGCACACCATCTGATGACGGCAAAGGGCAAGACATGGCTTCCTGCCCACGTATCAACGCCGATTCCGACGGTGATGGTGTCCCCGATATGTACGAACTCAACGTGTTCGGTACCGACCCCAACGACACCGATTCCGACAACGACGGCATGAGCGACGGGCGCGAAGTTCAGACCACCGGCACCGACCCCGCCACAGCCGACGACAGCGACAACGACGGCGTGTACGACTGGTTTGACGACGATGACAACGGCGACGGTATACCTGATTGGATGACGTGCGGGGTCGCCACCGACCGAGCCATTTCCAACTTGGGCTTCGAGTCTCCCGGCGTGTTCGACAACACCTCGGTGGCGAGCACGACGGTCAACAACAGCGCCATGGCGGGTTGGCAAACGGACGCCACCAGCGGGTTCACCGTCATGTCTGGCAACAATTCCAGCGTGGCAGCGGCTGAAGGCGACCAATACCTCCGCCTCAACATCAACGGCGGCAACCAAGTCGTGTGGCAAAATCGAACGTTGTGGCCCGGTGATTACCTTTCGTACAACGTCACGCACCGCGCTACTGGAACGCAACAAGCCGCCGAGCAAATCGGTATGGTGGTGGGCAACACCAGTTCGAGCATGTACGTCCTTGACACCCACCTCGGCTCCACTTCGGCATGGTCCGTCATGAGCGGGGACGGTTTCCTGGAACAGGCCACTTCCCGAATCGGTATCCGGTCCAATGCGCCCAACGGCGTCACCGGGGTCAATTATGTGGATGACGTTGAACTCATCGTGCAGTGTTTCCGTGATTTCGACGGGGATGGTGTCCGCGACACCCTTGACGATGATATTGACGGCGACGGCGTGAACAACTCGGTGGAATTTGGCAGCGGCACCTTGCCTCGGGACAGCGACGGTGACGGGATGCCCGACTTGTGGGACTTGGACAGCGATAATGACCTCGCCAACGACTCAGCCGAACGCCTCGCAGGGAGCGACCCCACGGTGGCCGACACGGACGGAGACGGTCTTGAGGACTGGTTGGAGATCTTGGTCTACAGCGACCTTGCGGACGTGAACGTGTTTGAGGATTTTGACAACGACAACGTCTCGGACTGGCTTGATGAGGATGACGACAACGACGGCGTACCCGACAACGACGTCTGCTACGGCCCAGGTTCGCGCAACGAAGTGTACGACCCTTCCTTTGAATTCCCGTACGAGGACTCGTATGTTAACGAGGGAGAGGCTGTTTGGGAGTCGAGTTACGGCGCGGCATCGAAGGTGGAAATTTTCCACGGCAATTCTCCACCCCACGGTGGTCAACACCTTGAGGTTGAACTCTTTGGGGACACGGTGGTCTGGCAGGACATGCCCTTTTGGGAGAACGATTTGATTCGCTGGTCCATGTACCACCGCGCCCGAATCACCTCCGAATACACCGAACTCTCACTGATGCTTGACAACGCATCGGGCGACATCAGCGTATCGTACGGCGTCCCGACCAACGCCGTTGAGATCGCCAACCTTCGAACCACCTCTCCGACGTGGGGGTTGCAATCCGGCATCGTCGTTGCTCCAATTGATGCGAAACAATTCGTGCTTGACCCGATTGAGCCTGCCACAGGTGCTGGCAACTGGGTGGACATGGTCCAACTGAACCGTACCTGCATGCGTGACCTCGACGGCGACGGCATTCGCGACACCATCGACCAGGACATTGACGGCGACGGGTACAACAACAGCGTCGAAATCAACCCGGTCGTCGTTCCCGACTTGCTCTCTGGCCTCAGCGACACCATCGAGTACGATTTCGTCAACGATGCAGGGACCGGTGTGGGTTGGGATGGTTGGTCACGCAGCAACACCGGAGGTACGACATATTGGGGCAATCACGCCCATTGCGACAACACCACGACGGGGTACGATGGTTCCCTTTTCTGGGCCAGCGGTGCGGGTCATCTCCGTTCTCCAGTTCTCAATCTCACCGGTTTAGGGGCCGCAACCCTCAACTTCTGGGTCACCGTGGATTCTCAGTGCCGAGACCCCGTGGATGAGCATGAATACATGGAACTCCGATGGACTAGATTTGACGGTACACTCGCAACCGGTGCCGATGCACCGCCCATGCCCGTTCAATGGATGCGGAACGCTGCCGACAGCGTTGCCTACGATGCCGACTACCGCCCACCCGGCTACCTCATTCGGAACGATGCCTCCACCAACACGCTCAATCCGTACAACCATGGCTACACCTTCACGGTTGAACTCCCTGCAGAGGCCATTCACGCCAACACGCAATTGTATTTTGATTTCCCAACGGGACGGGACAATACCTATTCCAACATCATGATCGACGATGTCTTGATTCACTCCTTCCGCTATGCCGACACCGATGACGACGGCCTTCTTGACATCGTTGACCTCGATAGCGATGGCGATGGTCTGTTGGACGCAGATGAACTTGCTGAAGGCACGAACCGAACCAACGTCGACAGCGACGGCGACCAAGCGTGGGACGGTCACGAGGTGAATTACTTTGACACCGACCCGCTGGGCCCCGACGACGCTGACGGTGACCTGATTCCCGACTGGTACGATCTTGACCGAAACGGCGACGGCGTCCCTGACCCCTACCAGTGCTATGGGAATTCAGCCGATTGGGTCCAGAACGGTGGCTTTGAATATCCCGGCATTTATGGGGGCTCGAGTTCAAATTCTTGGCAGTCACACGGCGAGGTATGGGTTCACGATTGGAGCCTCGAAACCGCTTCAAATCTTGAAATTTTCAACACTTCAAATGCTGTGCTTCAAAACAACGCCCGTTGGCCTGATAACGCCACGGAAGGATACCATGTTGCATCGCTGTCTTCACCGAGCTTTCCTGAACTTTGGACGGAAGTCACCACCAATCCGGGGGACCTCGTCACATGGAGCGCCGATTTCCTCGGAAGCCACCCGACAACAGCAGACAAAACACAAGTCCGTTGGGGGTCCTCTGCGACCTATTCTCCAAATTACGACGTGATTGGGACCCTTGTCAACACCGATGTCGATTGGACCACGTTCCGCGGCTCGCTCATCGTGGAGGGGGAAAACGACGATTACTTCATTTTTGATTACGTCTCGGCGTTTTCGAGTGGCGAAGGAAATTACCTCGACAACGTCATCGCCATCGCCTCGTGCATCAGCGATTTGGACGGTGACGGAATCACCGATGCTTACGACGACGACGTTGACGGCGACGGCATTCTCAACAGCGATGAATACGGTTGGGATTTGGATTTTGACAGCACGCCTGAAACACCGATGGCTGATGAATTCAATTGGCTCCGCCCCAACGGGGAATGGTTGTATTTCGGCAACAACTACCACGATTTCCGCACGGATCAGTGGCACGCCATTTACGAGGAGGGCGATGATTACCAGCACAGCCTGTCGTTCCGTGGGTTGGGTCATGGCGATTACAACTCGGTGACCATGCCGGTTGAGTTCGACGAGGAAACCGATGTTTCGTTTGATTATTATGTCAACAGCGAAAACAACTACGATTGGTTGGTCTTCTGCGTTGATTTCCACCAGTGTGCCTGGCAGAATTCCGGCTACACCGCTCGCTGGAGCGGCAGCGTGGATGGTCGGCACACCGAAACCATCGCAGCCGGAACGCACACCCTCACTTGGGGTGCCTACACGAACGGGGGCAGTACGCACACGAATGGAAACGATTTCTGGATTGACAACATCAGCATTGGCGACGGATTGTACGAGGGTGACTTTGACTCTGACCATGACGGTGTTCCCGATTTGCGAGATCTCGATTCGGACGGCGACACGTTGCTCGATGAGGATGAGGATGCGTTGGGCACGGACCCCACCAGCCGAGATTCCGACGGTGACGGGATGCCGGACGGCTATGAAATCCACTGGTTTGACACGAATCCGTTGAGCGCCAACGACGACTACGATAACGACGGCATCACCGATTGGAAGGATTTGGACATCGACGGGGACGGCGTGTACAACGCCCGAGAGTGCTACAACGACCAAGGCACAGGTTCGCCTTCCGAGGACAAGCAATACGCTGGTGCTGGACTTACCGAATTGTATTGGGTTGACGAAGGAACCTTCGAAGACGCCGCAGATCACATCGGAACGAGCAATCGTCTGGGAGACACCACACTCGCCTACCCCGTATCGGGTGCGGCTTGGATGCAACAGTACGTGGAATTCCACAACGGTTCCCAATCCTCCACCGACGGCTATCCGCCAGCCTACGACGGGGACCAGTACATGTCCCTGCATCGGGACGCTTGGAACGGTGCGAACGACATCTCCTACTTGGTGACGACCTCTCCGGGTGATCTCCTCGTGTGGGGCTTCGCCCACCTTGGCCACTACAACGGTCACAGCGGCACATGGGACGAACTCACGGTGAGGTTGCACACCGCCGTCGGCGAGCAACAAGGTCAACTCATCGGGTATTCCTATGGGAACAACGAGGCTTGGCGGTACTCGGGCGGTGCTTTGGAAGTCCCGTCAACCTATGGGCAATATGCATACTTGAACATCGGTGACAACGCCCGCCGGGATTGGAACCTGGGGCAATACATTGACGGATTGACCTTCACGTCCTACTGTCGCGTTGACTCCGACGGTGACGGTGTGCTGAATTATTACGACGACGATTCCGACGATGACGGTTTCCTCGACAGCGAAGAGACCTGGGACACGGACGGCGACGGATGGCTGGACTTGTTCGAGTTGGATTCGGACGGCGACGGCATCAACGACGATGTTGACGATGACCCCCGGTCAGCTGGAAAGGCCGACTGGCAGGGTTATGCCCTCGAATTTACCGGCAACGGTGTCGTGCAGTTGCCCGACAGCCCCTCCATGGACCACGACGACCACACGGTTCAGATGTGGGTGCTCCCCAACGCGACCATCGGCCAAACATCGGGTCAATACAGCACGGTGTACTCCGACTTGGACGGCGAATATTGCGATACGGCCAGCGAGGGCTACGCCATCGTGTTCGATGCAACCAACAACCGCTTCGGTGTTGAATTGCAGAATGGGTTTGGCACCAGTTCAACCGAATGCAAGTCGTACTGGATGAGTACCAACACCGCCTATGAAGGCACATGGACGCACCTTTCGGTGGTCTTTGACGATGGCACACTGAAGATGCTGACCGACGGCGGTGCGATGAGCAACAGTTGGTCCAGCGTTCCCCTCACCATCAACGACCGTCAGCGCCCGATTCTTGGTGGCGAAGACAAATCGAGCAACCCACAGCACGACGAACCCTTCCACGGCTGGCTCGATGAGTTCCGCTGGTGGAACCGAAGCCTCGGGGACCATGAGATGCATCGTGGATACAATCGCTTGGTCACCACAGGAAACGATTTGGTGGCGGTGTACGGATTTGAAACCTTCTCCAACGGCTACGTTCCCGACGAAACCTCCTCGCTGAGTCCAGCCTTCGTTCGCAACGGCTACCAGCACGTGACCAGCGCCCCGCTTCGGGATCCGACCGGTTCTGGACACTACTACTCCTTCAACGGAAAATCGGATGAAATTCAGACGCTTACTCGAATCACCCAAGGCGTCAACTATGCATCAGAAGCATGGATTCGGACGACGGACATGGATTCGCTGACCTTCATCGCCTCCGAAGACCGCAACGGAGGCACACGCTGGGAACTCAAGATGTCCTACGGGTACGTTGGCGTGTACGAGACCAACATCGGTACGGCGGGGAGCACCAGCTCAAACCCCGACCTGTTCGTGGCCGACGGATTATGGCACCATGTTGCCTTCACAAAAAACAGAAACTGCCTGTATGTGTTTGTGGACGGAAGTCTCGAAGCGAGCCAATGTTCTGGCAGTGTCGGTTCAACCGACGGCAGTGCAAGGGTCACGGTAGGTGGCAGTTATGCTGCGTATGGAACCGAGGTGAACTTTGCGGGGGACATCGATGAATTCAGGGTGTGGGACCACGCCGTTTCTGCTGAAGATGTCGCTCGCCGCATGACGACCACGCTCAAAGGCGAGGAATCCGGTCTCTTGCTGTACTACACCTTTGACGGCGGCGCCGGAAAAGAAGTCAAAGACGAATCCTTTGATACCCGTCGGCAAACCATGGTCTACGGAGAAACGACGTGGAGCCGTCTTGGCCGAGGGTATGCTGACGGCGCTCCTGTGTACGCCCTCGATGCTCCATCGCAAGCCGCCGTCATCAACGGCACCGGGTTCATCAGCGACCCGATCCTCGACGTCCGCCTGATGGGTGAATTCACCCTCGAAGCCAGCGTTCTGCCCTTCTCAAACCAAACTTCGAGCGAGCCGACCGTCTTCTCAACGGTGGACGCCGCAGAAGGTGGATTTGCGCTGGGCGTGAGTCTTGATTCAAACGGTGACGGAGGCATTGACCTTGCGTGGGGTGATGTTGAACATCGAATGAGCGCCACCATGGTGCAAGCAAATGCATGGGTTCACGTTGCCGTTGTGTACGATGAGACCTCGCTTCACGTCTACACCAACGGCACATACGTCGACAGTTGGGCACCGACCCACCGAAACGACCCGGGTGGCTTGGGGGTCATACGCGTGGGCACTCACCTTGAATCTGGCAATGTCAGCCGAACCTTCTCAGGAGCGATTGATGCGCTTCATCTCTGGTCTGTTCCGCTCAGCGCCCAAGCTCTTTCCGACACATGGGACATCACGCCCATCTCGAACCATCCTGACTTGATGGCGTCGTGGACCTTTGATGCAACGACGATGCGGGCCAATCCGTTTGAAGGCACATCCCGCTTCTATGACTTCGAATCCGGTCTGGAAAATTGGACGCTTGCTTACCGATGGGGCACGGGTCGCGCTCGCGATTGGTGCAATGCCTACAATCGCCACGGCTATTCCATCCGTCTTGCGAGTGGCAACGGTACGAGCAATGCTGGGCCATCGTTGACGTCTGAAGCATACGACATGGGCGATGCCGAATTCGCTCAAATCCGATTCAAATACAATTCATGGACCCGTTGTTGGGATTCCCAAGACAGCAACGATGTGCTCTACCTTGAATATCTGGACAGCCAAGGTTCGTGGCAGGAAATCTCGGATTACCCAAGGCAGCGAACTTGGTACAACACGATGGTACCCAACACCGTCCTTGTGCCAGCCGATGCGCTGTACGACGGTGTGAAATTCCGCTTCCGCTACTATGCCAACTACTACGACTACATTTTCATCGATGACATCTCGGTGGACTTCGGAATCGCTCCTTCATCAGCCCGCATTCTCGACGTCACGCCCACGTACGCTCTTTCAGGTGCCACCGTTTCGGATGTTGACACCTTCCATCTAGCATTGGACACCGAATCCGGGTCCGTTTCCTTCATCGAGGGAGCACCACAACATGACCATCAAACCAACTGGGGTGTCATTGACCTGGAATCAAGTTGGGGGTCTGAACTCTATTCTGATAGCTCATCAAAATACATCGAGGAGGTCTCCGAAGACCACCCGAAGACACTCACGCTCGAAGGCTGGTTCCGTCCTGAGACGTTGCGCGGAAACGATTGGAACCAAATTTTGACCATGAAATCCTGTCGAAGCTTTGCCACCGCCGACGGCTACAACAACTGGGCAGAAGGGTACCGTTCGCTCTCCTTTGGGTTCTATGACAGTTCGCCGTCCTTGATCAAAGGTCAACGCAATACCAACAATTACCACTACCATTCGTCCTATTACACGTCCAACAACGAGGTCATTCAAAACGGTGAATGGAACCACGTGGCCTGGGTCATCGACGTGACCTCTTCCAGTCAAAATTCGCGGTGGATGAAAGGATACGTGAACGGTGTTCATGTGACCACCAATAACCTCAACGACGGTTATTCGTGGACCGGTGCCATGGATGTTGTTTCCATCGGCGAGAACAATTACCGGTGCGACAGCGCTTCTGAAGACCGCTACGACGGACAAATCGGTGCCCTACGCTTGCACCCTCATGCGTTCACGGCCGATGAAATCGTTGACCGCATGCACACCATGCCGGTCGACGACGACGCCATTTTCGCCTACGACTTCACGGAAGGCAACGAATACGTCACCGACTTGACCGGTAATTTCCACCTTTCAATGACCGACGATGAAGTCGCCAACACGTACAACCAACCCGGCGCCGCAAGTTACGCCCCGTTCGCCGCAGGTAATCTGCGAAACGCAGACGACGTCGCCCTGACCTGGCGCACGGTGGGCACCGATTACGGTCCCTCGACCAACAACGTCGAAGTAGCAACCCCGATTCCTGTTTCGGAAAGCACCTACGTAGCGCTGACCTCCGACGATGATACCGGCATGTGGCTCGACTACCCCTCCGGCGACACGGTGATTGATGTCAACTCCACCACGCACCGATTTTCAACCGGTGGCATCGCCTTTGACGATCTGCTTGAGGAAGAGTTGACGGCAGCAGGTACCACCAACTCCACCGTTCGGCTCCGGTTTGACCTTGAGGCCATGGGCGTCAACCAAACGGTGCAAAACGAATTGCGACTTCTCATCGACAACGGCACCGGCTATGCACTTCATGCCCTCACCGGGAGCCGTTCTGGCGACTTGCTGACGTTTGCCAGCGTTCCCTTCGTGCTTGGAAGCGATTATCGCCTCGGGTACGTGGAGGCGCCTGGCAATTTCACCTACCAAAACGTCACAATTGGCTTTGAGAACGACACGTTCAACGTGGTGAAACCAACGTTCATGTCGGGGGATGTCCAATCCTGTACGGCCTCTTCGAACCTGCCTGCGGGTTTGTCGGTGGCCGCCAACTGTACCGTATCAGGAACACCAACGACGCAATTCTGGCCGCCCATCAACGTGACCTTCACGGCCACCGGCCCGGCCGGTACCGTTTCCACCGTGATGAACATGGCCGTCCTTGACGACCCTACGGTCATCAGCTACAACCCCACCTCAAAGGTCCTCACCCGAGGCGTGAACGGTGGTTGCTGGCGCGCCGATGAAGCGGCAGGAGCGGTCAACCTGACGTGGAGCATCGACAATTCTCTGCCCAGCGGGATGACCTTCGACACCTCCACCGGTGACTTCTGCGGCACGCCCACGACCAACATGACCACGACACAATTCACGGTCAAGGCGGAAAACATCGTCGGTTCAAACACGTCCATTGTGTTCCTGACGGTCAACGAACCCACGCCGGTTATCGCCTTCAGCAGCGGTTCGCAGATCCTCATCAAGAACGAACTCATCAGCATCAACACCGCCTCCTCGGGCGGACACATTGCCTCAACCTCCGTTTCGCCAGCACTTCCCGCTGGATTGAGCCTCACCAGCAACGGCAGCATTGTCGGCAGGCCACTCAATGTCTTCGGGTCAACCTCCTACACCATCTATGCCAACAACTCCGGGGGAACGGACACGGCCACCATCACGTTATCGTCCCGCACGGCGTACCATTACACCCAAACGAACGTGACCCTTTACAACGAAGTTTCCCTCATCAATTACGCCCCGACGGTGAATTATTCGGGGACGCTGAATTGGAGCGTCAACCCAAGTTTGCCTGCCGGTCTTTCCATCGGTTCATCCAACGGAACGATCTACGGAACGCCCTCGGAACAATTGCCCACCCGAACCACCTTCACGGTTCGGGCGACGTCGTCCACGTACACCCACACCTTCCCCATCAAGATGCAAATCATTGCCGTCGCGCCTTCGCTTGATTTCGAGTTGGGTTCGTCAACGGTGGACGTCATTCGGTACGAACCCGTCATCCTCGAGTTGCTCAACGACGGGGATGCACTCGCCAGCGTCAGCGTGAGCCCCAACCTGCCGCAAGGCTGGCAGTTGCTCGATAACGGTTCGCTGTACGTGTTGCCCCAAACATTGTTCAATGCCACGACGTACACCGTTTACGGAGAAAACACAGGCGGTAACGACACGGCGAGCATCACCCTCCGTTCGGTGACTGCCTTCAGTTACACCACCACCAACTGGTCGTTTACTCGAGGCGTTTCCAACGTGCAGATTCAGCCCACGGTCAACTTCTCGGGGAGCCTTTCTTGGACGACCTATCCAAGCCTGCCATCCGGCTTGTCAATCGGCTCTGCAAACGGCTCCATCTACGGCGTTCCGACGCAGAACATCACGCAAACGACGTACATTATTCGGGCCGCGTCCGGCAATTACACCCACACCTCGTCGCTGAGCATCAGCATCGCAGAAACCGCACCGATTGTCCGCTTCAACGTCAGCGGTACGGTGACCTTCATCGTCAATGAAGTCGAGCGATTGGACATTGAAAACGTCGGTGGCACCATCGCCAACGCGAGCGTATCGCCTGCGCTTCCAAGTGGGCTCTCGCTGAACAACGACGGCTCCATCAGCGGTGTGCCCACCAACTACAGCGCCACCACCACCTACACGGTCACGGTCTACAACTCGGGCGGTACGTCCTCGGCGACGGTCAACCTCCGCGTGGTGGGCGCGTTTTGGTACTCCCAAACGACGTTCACCTTGCGAGAAGAAACCAACTCCATCTTTGCCGTCCCCACGGTGAACTACACCGGCAACTTGAGCTGGTCGACCTACCCTGCTTTGCCCGAAGGCATGGCCATTGGCAGCAGCAACGGTACCGTCTACGGCTTGCCAACGGAATCCATCAGCCAGACCAACTTCACGATTCGAGCGTGGAGTGACACCACGATGCACAGTGCGGTCATGACCATCACGGTCTTGCCCGTCGCACCTCAAGGCACCTACAACACGACCGGTACGGTCGTCCTCTCGGTCGATCAAGCGGTGTGGCTGGTCTACGAAAGCGGTGGCGGCGCGCCAACCAACATCACGGTGAATCCGGCGTTGCCCTCCGGTCTCTCCATGCTCACGAACGGGACCATTTACGGAACGCCAAGTGCCGTGCAGGCCCCAATGACCTACACGGTGAACATGTCCAACCCTGGTGGTTCGGACAGCATCACCGTGACGTTTGAAGTTCGGACGCCCTTCCACTACAGCAATCTCAACCATGTGTTGACCCGCAACCAAAGCCTGCTTTGGCTCTCGCCGACGGTCAACCTCACCGAAAGCGTGACCTGGTCCGTCTTCCCCGCCCTTCCATCGGGTATCTCGATTGGTTCATCCAACGGGACGATTTACGGCACACCAACACAGAATTTGACGCACACGAATTTCACGATTCGAGCCCAGACATGGTCGACCATCCATACAGCGACCCTCTCCCTCGAAGTCTTGGAGATCACGCCATCGATCGCTTTCGCTGGTGCCCCGAGCCGCTCGTTCATCCTGAACGAACCCGTGGTCCTTTCACCGACGTCCATCGGTGGGCCGGTGGCATCGGCCACGGTTTCGCCTTCTCTGCCATCGGGGCTCTACATCGACAGCGGCGGTTCCATACGGGGTACGCCGACGTCGCTCTCGTCTTCGACAACGTACACCATCACGGCCTTCAACTCGGGGGGCAACGATACAGCAACCATCACCATTGAGGTCGTGACGGCCTTCACCTACAGCACGACGCAACACGAACTGCGGAAGAACACCTCGGTGATGTACCTGCAACCCACGGTGAATTTGACACAAAACGCCTCGTGGTCCACCTTCCCCACCTTGCCCGCTGGTTTGACCATCGGCTCGGCCAACGGCACCATTTACGGCACGCCGACGGTGAACCTCTCAACGACGACGTTCACGGTACGAGCGCAGACCAACGCCACTGTTCATCAGACGACGTTGTCCATCACCGTCCTTGAGCAGGCGCCGAATGTGGCATGGAACGTCACGGTGTCGTCCATCAAGCATGTTGTGGGCGAAGACTTTGCTTTGTCGCTTGTGAACACGGGCGGACCCATTTCGGTCCGCTCCATCTCGCCGTCTTTGCCTTCTGGCTTGACGCTGCAAAACGACGGCAGCATTACTGGAAGCGTATCGACAACGGCTGTCGCCACGTCCTACACGGTGACGGTGGGCAACAGCGGTGGGAACGATACGGCCACCATCACGATTGAGTTCGTTGATGCCTTCTATTACGGCGACACCTCGCACACTCTGCGCCGCGACACCACGGCCCTCTACCTCTTGCCCTCGACCAACTTGACCGGCAACGTGTCCTGGTCGGTGTTCCCGTCACTGCCCTCTGGTCTTTCCATCGGTTCAGCCAACGGCACCCTGTTCGGCATCCCCACGGTGAATTCGACGTTGACCAACTACACGGTGAGTGCGACCACCAACTCCACCGCCCACACCTTCGCCGTGGCCCTCGAGATCATTGAAATCGCACCGTCGTTGTCGCTCTCTTCCACGAGCACGACCATCACCATGGTGAAGAACGAAGGTCATGAAGTGGTCGTCCTGAACGCCGGTGGACCGATCAGCAGTGTTTCGATTTCGCCCAGCTTGCCCAACGGGTTGTCCTTGACCTCCAACGGCAGCATCGTGGGAACGCCTCGGGTCTTCCTGACACCCACCAACTACACCATCACCACCAGCAACAGCGGCGGCACCGATAGCATCGTGGTCAATCTGGAAATTGTTGGGCCCTTCTACTACGAAGTGACCTCGCTCGTCATGGAACGAAACGTGACCAGCGTCTTCCAGGTGCCGGTTGTCAACTTCAGCTCCGCCGCATCGTGGAGCATCACACCCTCGCTGCCAACGGGACTGTCCTTGAGTTCCACCAACGGAACGATCTCCGGCGTTCCATCGCAAAACCAGACGGCATCCAACTTCACGATTCAAGCCTCAACCGCCGACCACACCCACACCTTCGTGATGAATCTCAGGGTCATTGAAGCGGGTCCGGTCTTGACGCTCTCGGCTTCCCAGTCCACCTACAACTTGCCCCGTGGCGAAAGCGTGACGATTTTGGTCAACAACGCCGGCGGTCCGATCGCCAGCATTTCGGTCTCGCCAAGCCTGCCCAACGGGATGACCTTGACCGCCAACGGCTCCCTGTCAGGCACGCCCACCTCGCTGTCCACCGCGACCACCTACACCATCACGGCCAGCAACGAGGGCGGAAGCGACAACATCACGGTCAACTTCGCGGTCGTGACGGCGTTCAACTACGCCACGACATCCTACAGCTTGCAGCGCAACGCCTCGTACTTGTTCGCCGCCCCAGTGAACAACCTCACGGCGAGCACGGTTTGGTCCGTGATGCCCAGTCTGCCAGCGGGCCTGAGCATCGGTAGCAGCAACGGTACGCTCTTCGGCGTGCCCACCGCCAGCGCCTCGATGCGAAACTACACGGTCCTGGCGACCACGGCATCCACGACCCACACCTTCACGGTGCAACTCGCCGTCACCGAAGCGGCCCCGGACATTTCCTGGAACATGTCGGGGTCGTCGGTTCAAGCCGTGGTGAGCGAGCCGGTGTTGTACGAACTGGTCAACGATGGCGGTGCCTTCACCTCCATCAGCATTTGGCCTGCCCTGCCCCAAGGCCTCAGTTTGGCGTCCAACGGTTCCATCGTAGGCACACCTGCCTTTGTGCAGCAACCAACCACCTACACGGTGAACGTGAGCAACGACGGCGGTTCGGATTCCATCACGCTCTCGCTGAGCATCGTGACGGCCTTCACCTACGGCGTGACCGATTCAACCATGCGACGCAACATCACCTCGGTGTATTTGCCGCCCACCGTGAACGTCAGCGGGAACGTGTCGTGGTCGGTGGTGCCATCGCTGCCTTCAGGCTTGTCGATTGGCGCTTCCAACGGCACCATCTACGGTACGCCCACGCAGAACTTGAGCCAAACGACCTACACCGTTCGGTTGACCACGGCCAACGCCGTTCACACCACCACCCTGACCCTAGCGGTGCTCGAGCAAGCCCCCGACATTTCGGGCTTCAACTCGGTCACGCTCATCACGAAGGAACAAGCAGACCTGACGGTGACCAGCAGCGGCGGCCCCGTGGCGTCGTTCAGCATCTCCCCCAGCCTCCCCGCTGGCCTGCTGCTGACGTCAAGCGGGACCATCACCGGTACCCCCACGGGCTTCTTGGACAACACCATCTACGCCCTCAACGCCACGAACTCAGGTGGAACCGACACGATGTACTTCACGTTGCGAGTCGTGAGGGCCTTTGACTACAGCATCACCACCTATTCGCTTCAGCGCGGTTCCACGAACATGTTGGTTTACCCAACGGTGAACACCACGGCGAACCTCAGTTGGACGGTGACCCCCAGCCTGCCCAACGGTTTGTCCATCGGTTCAACCAACGGCACCATCTACGGTGTGGCCACGCAAACGGTCTCCTTGACGAACTACACCGTTCAAGCCGTCAGCGGCAACGCCGTTCACAGCGCCGTCATCCGGATCTCGGTCAGCGAACCTGCCCCCGATATCAGCTTCAACACGACCTCCACCACGCTGGGACTCGTGATTAACGAAGCCGTGACCATCGAGATGGTGAACAACGGCGGTGCAGGCAGCAGCGTTGCGGTTTCACCCACTCTACCATCGGGTCTCTCGTTGACCAACAACGGCAGCATCGTGGGAACACCCAATGCTCTCGGTAGCTTCACCACCTACACCGTTTGGGTCAACAACTCCGGTGGTTCGGATTCGGTGATCCTCATCTTGGGCGTGGTTTCAGCGTATTCTTACACCACCACGAACCTCACGCTGACACGTAACATCAGCGCCGTCCAACTGGTCCCGTCGTCGAACCTGACCGCCTCTCACACATGGAGCGTGTTCCCATCGCTACCAAGCGGTCTGTCGTTTGGCACTGCGAACGGAACCGTTTACGGGATGCCGACGCACAACAGCACTCGCACCACCTACACCATCACGGCCACCACCGCTTCGGCGCTCCACACATGGTCACTGTCCATCGAAGTGAACGAAGTAGCGCCGGACATCGACCTGAATGCCAGCACGACCACCTTCACCTTGGTCAAGCGTGAAAGTTTCATGTTGAACATCGTCAACACCGGCGGCCTGATTGCCACCATGACGGTTTCTCCGGCTCTGCCAGCGGGTCTGTCCTTGACCTCAAACGGACGAATATCGGGAACGCCCACGGCGTACTCGGGGCTCCAATCCTTCACCGTCTGGGCCAACAACAGCGGCGGTTCGAGTTCGGTGACCTTCAGCATGGAGGTCGTCTCCCCGTTCGAGTACAGCGCCACTTCGGTGACGGCTCAACGCGGATCGAGTTATGTGTTCCTCGAGGCGAATTCGAACCTCAGCGGTACGGTGTCATGGAGCGTGCTGCCTTCGTTGCCCAACGGCTTGAGCATTGGTTCGGCGAACGGTACCATCTACGGCACACCGTCGCAAAACATGACACAGACGAACTTCACCATTCGTGCCGTCACGTCAAGCGCCACCCACTTGGCCCAACTGACCATCACGGTGCTTGAAGCCAGCCCCATGGTGTCCTACACCACGGCCACGCTCACGGTCGGCGAACAAGTGACCCATGCTCCGAACACCACCGGAGGTCCGGTGGCCAGCTTCAGCGTGAGCCCTGCTTTGCCGACCGGTTTGAGTTTGGACCAATACGGTCGGCTCATCGGTTCGCCAACGGCCAACATGACCCTGACCACCTACACGGTATGGGCCAACAACAGCGGTGGCTCCTCACAAGCGGTACTCCGTATCGTCGTCTACGAAAACGCTCCCGAAGTGAGTTTGCCCATGGAAAACATCACCCTCACGTACAACTCGGCGATCACCCCGATTACCCCCATCAACATGGGCGGAGCGGTACGCAATTGGTCGGTTTCACCGTCGCTCCCAAGCGGTCTGTCGCTCAATGCCTACGGTCAACTGACGGGTACGCCGGTTTCCTTGGTGACCAACGCCACGTACACGTTGTGGGCCACCAACAACGGCGGCGTGGACCGCTTCATCTTCAACCTCACCGTGCAGGAAATGTCGCCCTCGATTCAGTTCACCCAGTTGCAGAACAACTACACGGTGGACGACTCGGTCTCCATCACGCTGGTCAACAGCGGCGGGAACCCTTCAACGTACGCCATTTCGCCAAGTTTGCCGACCGGACTGGTGCTCTCGAGCACCAACGGGAGCATCTACGGTGTCGCCATGGCGGCACAAAGCGTCACCCAATACACGGTGTGGGCCAACAACACGCAGGGCAGTGCTCAGGCGACGGTCTTTATTCGCATCAACGAAGGCGCACCGTCGATCTCCTATCCTGTGACGTGGTTGAACCTCACCCGGTTCACGCCCATGCAACCCGTGATGCCGCAGGTGTCCAACGCCAACAGCATCATGTGGCTGATTCAGCCATCGTTGCCCGTTGGGTTGTCCTTCAACAACACGACCGGATTGATTTCGGGCACGCCGACCCAGGTGCAGTCGCTCACGAAGTACACCATCACGGTGATGGCCGGCAGCAAGTCGTCCACGGCTGACCTCTGGTTGAGCGTGGCCGAGGCTCGCCCCTCCATCGCCTACGACGTGAGTGAATTGGAGTTGGTCAACGGCACGGCCATGCCAACCTTGTTCCCAACCACGGGCAACGCCTCCATCGATTCGTGGAGCATCACCCCGGCTCTCCCTACGGGATTGATGTTTGTCAACGGTGTGCTGTACGGAACGGCCAACGTGACGTCCAACACCACCCTCTACACCATCACGGCGAGCAACTCCGGCGGCCACCACAACGTCACGATGCTCATCACCGTCCTGCTCGACAGCGACGGCGACGGTCAGGCCGACCGTGCGGACAGCGACGACGATAACGACGGTGTCATCGACGTGCTCGACCCGTTCCCGCTTGACCCGTCGGAATCCATTGACACCGATTACGACGGTATTGGCAACAACGCCGACCTGGACGACGATAACGACGGCACCAACGACACCGACGATGCCTTCCCGCTTGACCCGAAGGAAGACACCGACCTCGACAACGACGGCTTGGGCGACAACGCCGACACCGACGATGACGGCGATGGATGTGAAGACCTTCTCGAGGATTATCCTCGCAACGGCTCGATGTGCTTTGACTTTGATTTGGACGGCATCGGGGACGCCGAGGACGACGACGACGATAACGACGGTTACAACGACGCCGTTGACGCCTTCCCGTACAACGGCAGCGAGTGGAACGACACCGATATGGACGGTATTGGGGACCGTTTCGACGACGACGATGACGGTGACAACTACACCGACGTGATGGACGCCTTCCCTTACGACCCTCGTGAGTGGTTGGACTCCGACGGCGACGGCTTTGGTGACAACGCCGACCCCGACGACGACAACGATGGTGTGGCGGACCTCAACGACCCGTGGCCACTTGACTCCCGCTTCAAGTACGACGCCAACAACAACACCATCCCCGATATTTTCGAGGCTTCCAACCTCGACGACGTTGACGAAGACGGCTGGTCGAACATGCTCGAGTACATTTGCGACACCAACGCCACCAACAGCACCGATGTACCGGCCGACTTTGACGAAGACGGTACCTGCGACGTGGTCGACATGGACGACGATGGCGACGGTTACGCTGACCAGGACGACGACCTGCCGTTCAACCGCTCGGAGTGGTTGGACACCGACGACGACGGCATTGGTAACAACGCTGACAAAGATGACGATAACGACGGCTACAAGGACGGCGCTGACGCCTTCCCGCTGGACTCAACCGAGTGGGAAGACCTCAACGGCAACGGCATCGGTGACAACAGCGAGCGCAAGGATACCGAGGAACCCACCTCGGTATCCCAAGGTGCCTCGGCGCTTGACCAGGTCCCCGTTTGGCTCCTCGTGCTCATCGTGTTGACGGGCACCCTCCTGTTGACGATCCTCTTCGCAACGGGAAGCGCCACTCGCAGCAAGGCTGGCTCCGTGGTCCGCCGAAAGCCCGAGGCCTCCACCGTAGAGGAGCTGTTCAAGAACCGAGGCTCACGGACGGACATGCTCGAGGACGATGACGCGCCATCGGCCGAAGGCCATGACTCTGGCGATGGCAAAGAAGATCGCAACGGGGAGGATTCGTTCACGGAAACCGAGGGTGCCAACAAAGACGGCGAAGCCCACGACACCAAGGACGGCGATGACCCTGATTTTCGGGAAGGCCCGCTGAACTGAAGTCAGTGGGCCCTTCCGCCAGCGCCACCGATGGTGCATTGGGCTCGGCTGCAGCCGCGGCCGCAGTGGGGTCAACGGTGGTCGCCGCAGCGACGGCTTCCGTGAGTTTGGCCCCGCTCTTGCCTGAGCATTTGGTCAAGGATGACCCCTTTGAACACTGGATGGTCAACGGGAAAGGGGATCCACCGGTGGAAGACGAGGCGTTGGCGCAAGGGCTTCGTGAGTTGCGTACCGACCCTGCGACCGACACCGTTCAGGCCACCGTGGGGCCAGCGACGTACGTTGATGACCTCATGAAAGAGCTCAACTTGCCACTTGAAGAAGATGCGTGCTTGAAGGCGATGGGTGTTCGTACCCTCGCTCAAGTGGCTCGAGTCGACGATCAAACCGCTACCCTCATCGACGAAACGGTGGCCAAGCACACCGGTGTGGAGATGGAGGTCCAGGACCACCAAGCCACTGCAGCCTCGGTCATCGAAACGCGGGAAGCCATGTGGGAAAACGATGCGAATTGGATGGAGGATTTGGAGATCAAGGACGAGGAAACGAAGGCCGAACTCGAGTCGCTTCATCAGCGTGCTCGCCAAGAATTTGACATCTCGGCCTTGGGCGGCTTGGCCGTCAAAACGGATTCCTTGAAATCGCTCAAGGGCATTGGCGTCAAACTCGAAATGTACCTTTACGCCATGGGCATCCGCAGTTATGCACAGTTGGCCAACCTCACGCCTGAAATTGAGGCTCGTTTTGATGCGCTGGTCGGGGTGATTCCCGGACGTCTCACTCGGGCCAAGGTGGTGGAGCAAAGCCTCCAAAAACTCCAAGAGGAATCGGAAGTGGAGGGTGAATAAAATGGGTGAAACGACAATTGCAGGCGTGACCATTCCGCTGGCTTGGTCGGACATTGAAGCCTTGGAGATGCATTGGAAATATGTTCTAGCTGTGTTTTTCGTGGCCTTTGTCGGCCTGATCACCAACAAGGTGATTCTTGGCGTTTCACGGAAAATCGTCGGTCAATCGGAAGCAGAATGGGACGACGACCTCATCGATGTGGTGGGAACCCGGATTCTTTTGACGGCCTTGGTGTCCGCTGTCCAAGTGGTGCTGTCGTGGCTCCACCCCGATGTGGCTCAGGAATCCATCGTCTACATCAATGCCGCCATGATTCTGTTAGCGGCCTCGGCGCTCTCCGCCACGATCAAGATTGTCCTCCGTTCGGTATTGGAGGCCTTCCAAAATCGAAAATCGGTTGTGGTTGAGGGCTCCAACCCCCTCATCATCTTCCTTGTTCGAGGCATGGTCTGGGTTGCTGCCATTTTCCTTATCGCCGAGGAATTGAACCTGGATTTATCCGGCATTCTCGCCTCCTTGGCGGTCTTTTCCATCATCTTGGGTCTGGCGGTTCAGCACACGCTGGGGAACATCATGAATTCGTTCATGCTCTCGCTCGACCGGCCCTTTGACACCGGCGACCGCATTTTGGTGGACGATGTGGAAGGCACCGTGGTCTCGATGGGCATGTTGTCCACGAAATTGCTGACGTTGGAAGAAGAACTGGTGATCATCCCCAACAACTCGTTGGTGAACTCAACCATTCGCAATTTCTCTCGGGGTGGGGGCGACAACATGCCAAAACGCATTGTCTTGACCGTGGATGTTGGGGTTGACTATGACGAGGACTCCTCGCACGTGAAACACACCATGATTCGGGTCGCACAGGACTGCGAACACGTGCTTCAAGCACCGTCCCCCATGGTTCAGTTGGTCAACCTCAGTGAGTTCTCCAAGGATTATCGCTTGTTCGTATGGCTGGCCTCGGCGGCCGACCGGCGGGTGGCCAGGGACCAGTTGCTCTCTGAAATCGATGTCGAGTTCAAGGCGGAGAGCATCATCATCCCCTACCCCGTTTCAGTGGAATTGGAAAGCAAGGAGGCCATTTCAAGCGATGCTATGAAGCGCAAGCATGCCAAGCAGCACGCTGCTAAGGCGAAAATGAATCTCATCGACCGTCGCCTTGACCGCCAGCGGCGAGCCATCCGGGAGGAAATTCTCACCTTGGAGGAGCGCTTGGAAGAGCGAATTCCGAGCAAGGAGCGAAAGACACTCACCGAGGAAGTTGAGCGCCTTGAGTCAATGCTCTCCAGCCTCGAGATGGATTAACAGCCTCTTCCACCTGGCGAGCTTCAGTCCGAATTGAGTGCCTGCTCAATGAGGACCATGGCCAAATCTGGTCGCTGTGCTTTGACCAGTGTAGCGATTGTATCCAGTATTGACCGGCAGTCGCAACCCTGTGCGACTCCCCAGCGTCCACCATCCCCTTTTGGCCTCGCAGTGAGCGGGTTTTGGTGTCAAAAAACACGACGCCGCTTCGTTTGCCCTCCGAGGAGCGCACTTTTTTGCTCAACAAACCTCGGGGTGTCGCCTGCAACGGCCAATGCCTGCGACGTCTACGCCGAGTGGACGGACCATCCGATTCGCATCACCGGTACGGCCGGTGAAGTCGAAAGGTGCTGCCTCAACACAGGGGTTGTCTCCAGAGCGTTGGGATGCCGGTGGCCTTGATGCATCGCCAGCTCTGATGAATACCTGAACCGTGCCAATTCAGCCTCATCGCGAACCTAAAAAAGCGACTTCCGGTGGAGAGAACATGGCCACGGTGGCGTACTTAACGGCAGAAATTGGCCTTCGCACCGACCTCCCCACCTATTCTGGTGGCTTGGGTGTGTTGGCGGGGGACCACGTCAAAGCAGCCGCCGACCTCGGCTTGGATTTGACCACCGTGACCCTCCTGTACCGTAACGGGTACGCTCGCCAACACATCACCGATGGCATCCAAACGGAGACCTTCCCTGCCTTCGAACCGTCGGATGTGCTCGAAGACACGGGTTTGATCCTTCACGACGAACTCGAAGGTCGCCCCCTCGCCCTGCGTCTTTGGCGGTACAGGCATGTTGGCCACGGTGGACAGCATGCAGACGTGATTTTCCTCGATCCGTCCGTGGAGGGCAACGATCCGAAGGACGTGGCGTTGGGCCACCGCTTGTACGGCGGACCCTACGGCACACGAATTCGCCAAGAGTACATCTTGGGTGTGTGCGGCTTGAAAGCCCTTGACCTGCTTGGTATTGCGTTCACCACGCTTCACCTGAACGAAGGCCACTGCGCCTTTGCACCGCTTGAACTGGAGCGCCGTGGGTGGTCGAGAGCTCGCATTGCTTCCTCGACGCTGTTTACCACCCACACCCCGGTGCCCGCCGGTCACGACCGGTTCACATGGGACGAGGTGGACGCCGTCGTCGGGCACTTGATGCCGCAGGACGTCAAGGACGCCATGGGCGGCGACATGCTCTCCATGAGCCATCTGGCCGCTCACTACGCCGGACGGATGAACGGTGTGAGTCAACTCAACGCTGAGGTCGCCCACACCATGTTCGAGGGTCGGACCATCGAGGGTATCACAAACGGCGTCCATCATCTTACGTGGACCTCGGACGCCATGAGCGACCTCTTCGATGCACATCTCCCTGAATGGCGAGCCAACCCTTCCTTGCTGGCAGAAGCCGTGGACCGCCTCCCTGATGACGCCTTGGACCGGGCACGTCAGCAAGCTCGTGCGGCCTTGTTTGCAGAGGTTGAGGCACAAACCGGTCAGCGGTTTGATGAAACCCGGTTGACCGTTGGTTTTGCACGACGGTTTGCGACCTACAAGCGAGCCGACTTGGTCTTCAGTGATCTGGATCGGTTGTTGGAAGCCATGAAAGGCAAAGTTCAGTTTGTCTTCTCAGGCAAAGCGCACCCGGACGACATGGGCGGCAAAGCTCTCATCGAACGGGTCTTGGAGGCAGGCCAACGCCTCGGGCACGAAGTTCCCGTTGTGTTTTTGGAGAATTATTCCATGCACACGGGTGCAGTCATGACGTCCGGCGTGGACGTCTGGCTGAACACACCGGTGAGACCGATGGAAGCCAGCGGAACCAGCGGCATGAAGGCCGCCATGAACGGCGTGCCAAATTGTTCCATCCTCGACGGCTGGTGGCCCGAGGCCTGTCAGCACGGCGTCAACGGGTGGGGCATCGGTCACCAAGAAGATGATCGAGACGACGAACGCGACGCCAAAGCCGTGCTGGATGTGCTGATCGATGAGGTTCTTCCGGCTTGGGAGGGCGAACGCGACGTCTGGCGAGCCCTCATGCGCCAATCCATTGCCTCGTCGTCCCCCTTCACCGCACAGCGGATGGTTGAGGATTACGTGGACCGCTACAACGACCTCTGCTGAGGTTTGTTGTGAGCCGGTTGGCCTCAAGCCTTACGCTTGAGCCACACACCATGGTCCGGTTGGAGGTAGGGGGCGGTCGTCGCCGTCATGGAGGTTGACAGAGCAAGGGACCACCCCTCCATGTCAATCGGAATCTCAGTTTCTCCCAAATTGATGATGATTCGGTGAACCTCTTGCTCGTTGGCGACATCGTAGGCCAACACCTCGTCGTGCATGTTCAGGAGCGTCACGTGTCCTCGCCCGTTCAGCGATGTTCGTCTCAAAGCGAGCGCGGCTCTGTAAAAATTGAGCATGGAGCCAGGGTCGTCGGTTTGCGCCTCAACCGACAACGACGACCATGCGGCCGGTATGGGCAACCAAGGTGTACCGGTGGTGAAACCAGCGTGCGGGTGGTCCCGTTTCCATGGAAGTGGCACCCTGCAGCCATCTCGCCCCTTGTAGCTGGATTCCGGCGGTTGTCGGAAGAAAGCCGGGTCCTGTCGCGCCTCGTCGGGCAAATCCCGTACCTCTTCCAGACCCAGTTCTTCACCGTTGTACAGCGTCACGGTCCCCGGTAAAGAGAGCATCACCATCAACAAGCAACGTCCACGGTTTCGTCCACGCTCGAGGTTTGGTTTCCCATCCCTGCCTTCCGGAGCAAACCGTGTCACATGACGTGGTTCGTCATGGTTCGACAGCACCCAAGAAGCCGGTGAGTTCGAGGATGCTGCGAAGGCCAACGTTTCCTCAATGGTGTTACGGAGGCTATCAACCGTCCACTGGGCTTTGAGGAACGAGAATTGGAAGGCAAGATGGAGCCCATCGTTTCCGAGGTACTGCATCAACCGCTCTGTGGTTTCAACGTGGATCTCGCCGATGAAGGCTCGTTTTGGTACGTAATCGTCTGCGACGGTGCGCCAACGACGGTAAATCTCGTGGACACCTGGTTGGTCCCATCGCTCGATGAAGGCGTCGTGAGGGTGCGTGGTGGCAGGGTAACCTTCGGCTTTGATGGGGCCATGGGCCACGTCAATTCGAAAACCGTCAACGCCTCGGTCAAACCAAAACCGCAAGATGTCCTCCATGTCTGTCCACACGTCGGCGTTGTTCCAGTTCAACTCCGGCTGGCTCGGGTCAAACATGTGGAGGTACCATGGACCCGGTGTTCCATCGTTCTCAACGATGCGTGTCCATGCAGGTCCCCCGAAAATGCTCTGCCAGTCGTTGGGTGGCCGTTCACCGTCATCCCCTCGTCCTGGGACCAGATGGAACCGCTCACGCATGGGATGGCCGGGTGAACTCAACGCAGCTTTGAACCAGGCGTGGTCTGAGGAACAATGGTTGGGGACGATGTCGAGGAAGACGAACAAATTCCTGTCGTGGCAAGCGTGGACGAAACGTTCGAAGTGCTCAAGGTCACCAAAGAGTGGCTCGACATCCCGGTAGTTGGACACATCGTAACCGTGGTCCCGCTGAGGCGAGGGAAACATGGGGTTGAGCCAGATGCCGTCCACGCCGAGTTCGGAAATATGGTCAAGGGACTGAATCAGCCCTTCGAGGTCTCCAACACCGTCACCGTTGCCGTCGAGGAAAGAGCGCCAATACACCTGGTAGATGACAGGCGTTTCCCACCAGGATTGGTTCATTCGTTCACGACCTCATTCTGTGTCGCATCCATGTGAGGTGCCAACGATTTGCCGTCGGGTCCGAAGAGGTGTATAGCCTCGGTTGGGAAGGAAACGCCGATGGTGGCACCTCGCTCTTCGTGAGCCGCTTGCATCTCCATGCCAGGGCGATGGACCACGGCAGCAAGCATTACCGCGCCACCTTGCAGATGCACGATGGTCTCCGCTCCGAGCCGCTCAGCATCTCTCACCTCAAGGGTTGAGCCACCTTCAGCAACGATCACCACGTCTTCAGGACGAATGCCGAAGGTGACCTCTCCGGACACATCGAAAAAGACGGAAGGCAACTCAATGCGAAGTGTCCCACATGCAGAACGGAAAGCACCATCTCCACAGGTTCCCTCGATGAGGTTCATGGGTGGGCGTCCGAGGAAGGAAGCCACAAAGGTGTTGGCAGGACGGTGGTAAGCCTCCATCGGCGTCGCATGTTGCTGCAACACGCCTTGGTCCATCACGGCGATGCGGTCGGCCAGCGTCATGGCCTCGACCTGATCGTGGGTTACGTACACCGTCGTGGTGCCCAACTCGTCGTGAATACGGCGCAGCTCCACCCGCATCTGGTTGCGCAATTTTGCGTCGAGGTTGGAAAGAGGCTCGTCCATCAGGAGCACCTTTGGACGACGCACCAAGGCGCGTCCGAGAGCCACACGCTGTCGCTGTCCACCCGAAAGGTGCCGGGGTAAGCGGTCCATGTACGGTTCAAGTCCCAACACCGAAGCGGCTTCTTTCACCCGGGCTTCGATTTCCTTGGAGGGCAAGCGGTCGTCACCTCGGGCCATGCGCAGGCCGAACGAGAGGTTCTTTTCCACCGTCATGTGCGGGTAGAGGGCGTAGGATTGGAACACCATGCCCACACCACGTGCACTGGGTGGCAGGTCATTCACACGGGCCCCATCGATGCTGATGGAACCAGAGGTGATGTCCTCAAGGCCGGCGAGCATGCGAAGCGTGGTGGATTTCCCGCATCCCGATGGACCCACGAGCACGAGGAATTCACCCTCGTTCACGTCGATGTTCAAGCCTTGCACCGCCGGTTCATCATCGGGGTTGTATCGCTTTTCGACGGCTTCAAATCGTACGTAACTCATTCACATCACCCTTTGACAGACCCTGCGGTCATCCCGTCCACCAAGTACCGTTGGAAGACGATGAACAGCAGCACCACGGGGATGCTGACGAGAATGGAAATGGCGGCGAAGGCTCCCCATTGGGGTGACTGACCGGTCGCCACCGAGGTGACTCCGATGGGAAGGGTGTACTTTGAATCGGTTGAGAGGAAGGTCAGAGCCAGAAGAAATTCGTTCCAAGCCGCCAAGAACGAAAAGAGGGCGGTGACGGCCACGGCGGGCAGGGAAAGCGGGAACATGATGCGGGTGAAGATCTGGAGTTGGCTGCACCCGTCCACGATGGCCGCCTCTTCCAATTCCTTGGGGATGGAATCAAAGAAACCCTTCATCATCCACACGCACAACGGCAGGGCCGTCACGGTGTAGGCCAGCATGAGGCCAAACCAGGAGTCAAGCAGACCGAAGCCCTTCATGACGAGGAAATATGGAACGAGGATGAGGGCGCCGGGGAACATCTGGACCACCAAGAAGGCGAACAGACCCACGTTGCGTCCTCGGAAACGGTAACGCGAGAAACCGTAGGCGGCGGGGAAGGCGATGAACAACCCAAGCAAGGTGGTCCCAACGGCGACGAGAATGGAATTGCGCAACCACAGGAAGAAATTGTCCCCTCCAAGATGGAACCGGTAGTGCTCAAGGCTCCATTCTCCCGGGCCGACAAAGTTGAGCCCGTTGCCAGGGCTGAGCGAGAGGAGAACGACCCAGAACGGTGGCAGCAGCGCAAAAGCAGCAAGGTGGACCATCAGCACCTGCTTCATGAGTTGGACCCAGCGGGGCCATTTTGTTCGAACATCAGCCAAACCTGCTTCGGACCGCTCGAGGTCGTGCTCAGCATAGAACCAGGTACGGTGGGAAAAGGTGAACCAAACCACTGCACCACCCGTCAGCATTGACGGGAACAAGAACCACATGTCGATCAAGAGCACACCTCGCTCGGATGCGGCGTGGGCGAGGTAGCCCCACATGGCACCTGCGCTCAGCATAACGCCGCCGATCAACGCCTCAACGTACCGTTGAGGTTGGGCGGTTTGCGGTGGACGTGTGCTGACGGCATGCAACGCCAGCAGCGAGCCAAGGACAAGCATGGACAGCACCGTAGGGTATTCCCCAAGTTCGGCTCGCATCCAAATCAGGCCGACGTAGAGAACGGCTTGAATCAGGCAAACCCACAGCAACCACTTGCTCAACAGGAGCGTCAAGGGTGTGTACCATCGGGAAGCGAGGTCAATCGACAAGGGTCTCACCTCCCTTGGTCAACCACAGGTAGAAACTGGACATGACGACGAGCATCACAAGGATGACCACCGACCAAGCGGCTGCGAGGCCGTAGAGGCCACCGTTGGGACCAAACGCGATATCGAACACAAAGGTGACCAAGATGTCGGTCCCTCCAGGTTCACCGTAATACAGGTCGGGTCCACCGCCAGTCAGGAGGTAAATGACTGCAAAGAGATTGAAGGTCCAAATGAAGCCAAGCATGGTCACCGGCACAATCGTTGGCATGAGCATTGGGAGAGTGAGATGGCGAAATTTGCTCCAGCCTCCAACGCCATCCACGTCCGCTGCTTCGTAGATATTCCTTGGAACGGACTGCAAACCCCCAGAGATGGTCATGGTCATGAAGGAAAAGCCAAGCCAAATGTTGACGAAGATCACGCTGGTTTTTGCCCAACCGTTGGTCCCAAGGAAGTTGATGCTGGTGCCCAAGAGTTCGTTGACCACCCCGTACTGGTTGAGCATGCCCCTCCACATGAGCGTGGAGATGTAAGCCGGTACCGCCCAGGGCACGAGCAAGACGGTCCGCCAAGCAGTTTTCCCGATCAGGCCGCTCTCAAGCAGCATGGCGAAAGCGAGCCCCAAGACCACGTGAAAGAAGACGCAACCAAACGTCCACAGCAGTGTGAACTGGAATGCTCGCCAAAACCCAGGATCTCCGTCCCCGTCGTAATCGTAATCGTCGGACTGAAGGGCTTCGTAGTTGTCAAGGCCCACCCATTCCGCCTCACCGTAGTTGGAGGCGGTCTGGTCGGTGAATGAAATGTAGATGCCGTAACCCACCGGATAGAAGGTCAACAACGCCAGCATCAGCATGGCGGGCATGATCATGAGGGGCCCGGCTTTGTCACCACGACGTTTGGTTGTGGCACGAAGGATGAACAAGGTCAGGACCACCGAGAGGGAAATCGCAGCCAGCCACCCAATGATGGGGGTCATGTCAATGTCTCCGGGCCGAGCCGATTCGGCGAGGGTGATGGCCGACAGGACAAACAGCCCTTCCGTCACCTTCGCACCATCTTCATCAGCGGGAGTGATGCCGAACCAAACTTCCATTCCCCGAGCCACTCCGGGCAGGTCGCAAATGATGGCGGTGGCCCGGGTAGGCACGTGGGGCGTGCCCTCAAAGTCAGGGTACACATACGAGGCGTCATCGCCCGTGTAGTCCGTTTCGGACCAGTTCCATAAAGTCTCCACGTTCTGAAGGTCCAACTCGGGTGTTTCCGCTTCGGTCCACCAGCAGCGCATCAATTCGGCCGCTCGGAAGTTGTCCGTTGCAGGAACGCCGGGTTCGTTGGTGACACGAACCCAAGCATCAGCAACGCCAGCGAACCCGTTCGCCAGCAAGCTGGCATCCCGTTCGGCAAGACTGGTGAAGTTCGCCCCAGCGTAGTGAATCTCGTACAGTGATGTGTTCTCTACCGTGAAGAAACCAATTCGAATCAGGTTGTTCGCTGTCTCATCAAAGTCACCTGATGCCTCAAACGAGGGCAGGGGTTCTGGGGCTTGAGCTTGTGTCGATGGCAACGCCATCAGCACCAGTAGCGAGAGCACCAAGGGGGCCCAGCGGGCCCCCAAGGGACGGCGTGCAGCGCAAACCGCACGATCCGTCATGGTGTTCCACTCGTTGACTGGCTTCAGGCTTCAGCGACCATCCAGAAGATGACGCTCTCGGCATCGCCCATGAACCACATCATCTCTTCACCGTCGTAGGAGACGGAGACTTGACAGTTGGTGGACTTCACTTCAGGGAGGGACTCATCATCCTCAGGTTCCACGCAGCGGGTGCCGAACCAGTCGATGTTGTCCGTGCTGGCGCCCCACTCAAAGTGGTATTCCATGGCGGGGTTGTTCGCAACGGTCACGTTGAACATCGCCATGTACACCCCTTCGATGGTGTAGTTGGTGCCGTTGATGACCATCATGGTCTCGTTGGCTTCCATCATGTCGTCGTCGATCATCTCTTGGGCACTCATCCACATGGCTTCGTGGTGCTCGGACCAGTCGCTGGACCAGCTGCCCTTCACCATGACGGTGTCGTTGCCAACTGCGGCGTCCATGCCGTTCGCACTGGAGATCACCATGATGCCAAGGTACATCTCAACCATCACGTTGTCGTAGGGGTTGTCCTGGCCGTTGCAGTCGGTGTCAATGCCGTCATCGGCCATTTCGCCGGGAGCGGCGGGATAGATGCTGGCGTTGTTGTCGTCGCAGTCTCCGTCGTTGATGGTCACGCCGTCCATGTCGACGTCGTCGTTGACCGTCAGGTCGAGGCCGTTGGCCTTCTCGATGGCGGCTTGGGCCTTGCGGACAGCGTCCTCGGGCGAGAGCTCGTTGTCAAACACATCAGCGAGCATGGAGTCGGCTGGACCCCACACCGTGCCCATGGCCTCGTAAGCGGGGCCGCCGAAGCCGAAGCCCATCTGGGCGCCGAAACCGGTCACGACGGTGTTGTTGGTCACACTGGCCAGGGCAGCAGCGCTGACAGGGAGGGTTTGCGAGGTCTGAGCGAACTCGATTTGCGCATCGATGCCGGTCAGGTACTTGGCCACGGTGGCAGCGCCTTCCTTGTCGTCGGAAGCCGAGGACACGGACCAGCCCTTGAGACCCACGAAGGGAGCCATGCGGTTGCCGTTGGGCAGGAGAGGGAGGTTGGCTTGACCGAAGTCGACGTTGGAGTCCTCCACGCCGTCGTAGGCCCATGGTCCTTGGATCATGAAGGCAGCTCGGTCGTCCTTGAAGTACTCCTCCATGTTGCCCCAGTCAGCGCCCTCAAGCATGATACCGTCGGGGTTCTCGTCGGTCACAACGAGATTCTGGATGAGGTTGATGGCGTCGATCGTAGCGTCGGAGTTGATGGTTGGCAGGCCGTTTTCGTCGAAGATGGCACCGCCCATACCGGCCATCCAAGCCCAGAACTGGTAGGAGTTCTTGTACGGGAACATCAGGCCGTAGGTGTCGTTGGCGACGTCGGTGGAAGCGTTGGCGGCGTCCATGAATTCCATCCAGGTCCAGTTGTTGATGTTGGAGTAATCCACACCGGCGTCCATCAAGACGGCCTTGTTGAAGTAGAGCGAGACCGAGTCGCCGGATTGAGGCAGACCGAGCACGTCGCCGTTGGCGGTCATGCCACCGATGGCTGGGCCGTAGATGGTGCGCTCAGCGGGGGTGAGGTAGTTGTTCAACGGCTCGATGATGGAGACGTTGTTGAGAGCGTTGGCAGCGATGCCACCCATGCGGTCGTTCTGCAAGCGAACGATGTCAGGTGCCTCTCCACCGAGGGATGCAGTGACAAAGGCGTCGGGCATGTCGTCAAAGGGTTTGAAGACGAGGGTGATGTTGTAGTTGGGGTAATCCTCAGCGAAGTCAGCCATGACGTTGTCAAAGGCCACCTTCTCAGAGTCACCATCGGCGAAGGAGTGCCAGACGACCAAGTCGTGGAACGAGGTGTCCATCGTGGTGTTGTTCGTGTTGTCCATGTTGTCGCCGTCGGTCGTGTCGACGTCGTCCACCATTGGGTCTTCTTCGACACAGCCGGCAAGCAACAGCATCGACGTCATCAATACAGCCATGAAACTCTTACGCATCATGTCCCTGCGAATTTGGGCCCGTGTATATAGTTGGCGCTCGCATAAATCCTCGCTATTGGCTTTGTTTCAACGGTTCATTGTCAAATGTCTGTATCACATGGTTCGTGTTGCTCGTTCAGTTTGGGCCTCCAGGTGCGGCCCTGCTCTTGGCGCATGTGCATGCGCCAGGTGATTCAGGATCGTCGTCGTTGTGCGACCAACACCAGCATCATCAGCGTGGCCACCAACGTGAACGGACTTGGGAGCCCCTCATCATCGTCGCTGCCTTCCTCAGTCGTTGGTGACGTGGGCTCGACAACGGGTGTGATGGCATCGCCGTACGCACCGACGACGTACACCGCTTCGTTTCCGGCCACGTCCATCACCTGCACTTTGACCGTACGTTGTCCCTCGTCTGGCAACGTGAGTTCCACCCGGTGAACTTGGCGGAGGGTGGAGGGGCCCAAGGAAACGGACTCACAACTTTGTTGTTCTGTCACCACCTCGCACACGTCCACCGCACCGAGCGCAGGTTCGGTGGTGTAGAATTCAACAGCCAGCAACCCTTCGTCGGTGAAACTGGCCTGAACCGCCAAAATTTCGGGCGCCGTCCTGTCAGCAGCGGCAGGCGTTGAGAACATGAGGTGGCTGCTCGCTTCCCCTGCGGTCACGGTCACGTTGTAACCGGTTCCGGGGGTCAAGTTGGTCAGGAGTTGACGATGGGAGGTGCCGTCACGTTGCTCCGGGCCGAGTACCGTCCCGTCACTGAGGGTCACGGTCATGACATCGCCGGTGGAACTGGACCACGTCAACAAGGCTGCTTCACCGCTGAGTTCGCTGATTTCAAGCCCATAGATCTGCTGTGGAATGGCGCCTACGCTGACGCCGCTGAGGGAGGCGTATGTCCCGGCTTGAGTGTCGTACCCGCCCAGCATCGCAGATTGGTTGGCCGTTGCTGGCAAGACCACGTCAAAGATGTTGGAATGGTACCACTGGTTGTTCAGGCCACGCTCAGCGCCTCCTCCGGCCACCCACTTGGCGGCCACGTTGTCGACCTGTCGCACCTTTCCGGTCCCGTAACCGTCCTGGCTGGCCACCACCATCAGGTAGCGGTAGTTTGCTAAGTCGCCGCCGATGAGGTCCTTGCTGACCGTGACCACGATTTGGTTGGTTTCGGCGTTGCCTTGCGATTCGATGCCCGTGGTGAAGCGGGTGTTGCTGTCGGCTTGACGGACATAGGTGGGAGCGGCTTCGCCGATCGCCATGAATGCGGATTCCCAAGCCCAGTCGGCATCGGTCTGTGCGCGAAGGCCATCGAACAGAGCAGTCTGGCCCCAGGTCGTCTCGCCTTGGTCCACGTAAACTTGCAGGTTGGCGTGCGAATAGCCGTTCATCATCCCCCAACCGTTGGTGACTTCACCCATGGTAAAGGTGAATCGGGCGTTCCAGGCGCTTTGTTCAAGCCTCACGTGGGTGATATCAAACAAGCCGGCACCGGGGGCAAAGTCACCGGCCGTGGGATACACATAATCACCATCGCCGGTTTCGTCGCCGACGGCGTCGCTGATCTCAAACACGGTCAACCAGGATTCGAGGTCAGGCATCTGTACCTCCAAGGCATGGGCGGGTGCCAGTTCAGCGTCCGCACCTCGACCTTGGCCCCGTAGTTGGTACTCGCTCACGACCAATCGAAGACGCGTTACATCAAGCGGTTCAAGGCCCAAGTCGCTCCATGTCAGGGACAGTTCGATGGTCTCGTTGATGGCGATCACGGTATCGCTGGTATCGGTCATCGTCCATCGTTCCTCACCCAAAGCGGTGAACGCGTTGTACGGCAGTTTGCCATCAACATCGGCGTCGCCGAGGTCAAACCACAACATGGTGCGGGCTGGGAACCCAAGGTCACTGGCGCCGTAGTACGAACGGTAATTGGCACCGACCACGTTGGTGTCCACAGCGTTGGGTTCCATCAGGTACAGCTGCAGGTGCGGCGTACCGCCCGACGACGTGCCGTCGAGGAAGGTGCGTGCGTTCTCGGCGTCGATGCGCAGATGAATGCCGTTGGTATCGTGGCCAACAACGATGCGGTCCACATCGAGCGCTCCGCCGTCTTGAGGGGCGGCGTGCACGGCAGCAGCATCCCACTCACCGTCGAACACCAGCCCGTCAATGAGAGGTTCAATCATGCCGGTGGCGGCAGGTTCAGGCTCCGAGAGTTCGTAGGTCAGCGCCTCAAGGTCGGGCGGCAGCGGTAGATTCAAGCTCTGGTAAATGGTCTTCAGGTGATTCTTGTAAAGGGTGTCAAACCCAAGGTCGTCGCCGCTGTCCTGGTCGGCACCGTACCACCAGAACCAGTCGCTGCCCTCGGCGGCCATCAAGGCCAGTCGGGCGGCAGCAAGGCCGGGGTGGTCGGGCTGGGCGGCTTCAACTTCAAGCAGCGCATCACGCGCCACGACCAACCGACGCCAGTTGAGGGTCTCTTCTGGTTCACCGGCCCATCGGGCGAGTTCGCCGTTGATCCAGGAACCTGTGGCGAGGTTGGACAACCGAGGGAGATCCTCCGTGCCGTGAGCGTCGAGGAATGCACCGGGAGTGGTGGTGTGAACGGTAGGGGTGGATGAGAGCCTTGAGAACAACTCGTGCATGAACGCACGTCCGTTGTCGGTGTATCCGAATCCGGACATGAACAGCCAGTTCTCGCCGTCCAACGCAACGGTGAGGACGTGCTCAGCGGGGTCGTTGCCCGCTTCAATGATGGAATTCCGGAATTCTTCGATACCCTCAATGAAGTCGTCAACGGCATCCACAGGGTCCATGTCGCCGTAGGCAAAGCCGATGCGGTCCGAGAGTTCTTGGTGGCGGAAGAACATCGCCATCTCGCCTTCGTCCGACCCCACCATGTAGGGTTGGGTGAGTTCGACCAACGAGAATCGGTTGGGGTTTCCACCGGCTTCGAGGGTTGAGGCGCCGAGAACCTGTTCGTCGGAGACGGCCCAGCGAATGCCGTTGTTGACCATGGGTGCCACGACCTCTTGGGACACCGCTTGTTCGGAGGGCCACATGCCGGTTGGTCGCAAACCGGTGGCGTTCTCAAACACGTCCAAGCCGTCGTCGACCTGCCACTCCACGTCGTCAATCCAGGCGTCTTTGTCGACGGCCAAACCATCCTCCATCGTCCATCCGTCCATGGCCAAAAGCGGCATGATGGGGTGGTAGCGAGGGGTGGTGGTCAGTTCCACTTGGCCCCGCTCCGCAAGGGCAGCGTACATGGGCATGACGTTGAGCATCTGCGAGCGTTGGTAGTCGAGAACGGTGCGGAAATCCTCCACGGTGTAGGGGGCGCCTTGTTCAAACAACCCAATGATGGTCTCGTTGCGGTGCGGGGCGCCGCCGTCGGTTTCAAGGTCGCTGAATTCACCTTGCACGTGAGGTGCGGACAATTGGAACAGGTGGAAGACCGTGGCCAAGTCGATCATGTCTTGGGCCATGAACGAGCCGTTGCTGTCCATGATGGTGCGGTCGTCGTCCTGCCAGGCCGTGAAGAGGCGATTGAAGGCGGCACTGGCGTTGGCCATCCAGCCGTACGTTTCGTCGTTGGCTTCCACGCCGTAAACCCAAGGTTGGATACGGAAGTATTCGCCCTGCATGTCCCACTTTTGACGCTGTGTGAGGTCCTCTGGGAAACCGGTGGGCAGTCCGTTGTCATCCACGGGCCAGTTCATCACAGCGTATTGGGTGTGGTCGTCCAGCGTCTCGGGGTCAGCGTAGTCCTCCAGCTGCTCGATGAGGGAGGGCACGATGTTGTACGTCACGTTCGTGTCGGGGTATTGTGAGAGGATGCCAGGGCTGTCAACGTACTCGTGGATGGCGTGAACTCGCACCCACGGCAATTCGTAGAAATCGGTGGCAACGTTGCGGTAATACGGTTGGTGTTGGTGAAGAATCAGCGCAACGTTGAGTGGAGCTTCACCGTCAGAAGCGTTGGCTTCGGCAGGTTCGGCCAAAG
>Ga0255762_10000366_pt1 | contig 40162 bp, 46 predicted proteins | sample 101ome_16_FD_179962 | JGI IMG/M metagenome (GOLD analysis project Ga0255762, IMG submission 179962) | Coastal salt marsh microbial communities from the Groves Creek Marsh, Skidaway Island, Georgia - 101401AT metaG (version 2) | ecosystem: Environmental > Aquatic > Marine > Intertidal zone >...
ATGAGGGAGATTCTTTTTTAGAAGACCACTAATCAGAAGCTGCAAGAAAGTGAGCGCTTATGCAAGGATTGGAGGATACAAATTCTTTTGTGCCCTTAAAAAACAAAAATGAAAAAGCAAAAAGTGCTTCATGCAAATCATCACTCGAGCCGGTTGAAAATATTTTTCATGAAAATTGGTGCCTAATCTGATCAGTAAGTTGACCAAAGCGCTTCAGAGCCTGACACTGGAAGCCAATTTTAAAATTATCAGGAAATTCTCATGGGCATGTTGGATGGAAAAGTAGCAATCTGCACCGGTTCAGGCCGGGGAGTAGGCGCAGAAGTTGCTAAATTGATGGCGGCAAACGGGGCTAAGGTTCTAATTAATGATCCTGGCGTTGGTGGTGGGGGCGAAGGCGGGGACACAGCCCCTGCACAATCAATTGTCGATCAAATCAAAGCGGCTGGCGGCGAAGCTGTCGCGAACTTTGGCTCCGTGACCTCTTTTGAAGACTGCCTGGGAATGGTCGAACAAGCAAGAGACGAGCTGGGGGGATGTCATGTAGTTTTCAACCCCGCAGGAATTCTCCGCGACCGAATGTTCCATAAGATGTCGCCAGAAGATTGGACTGATGTGATCAACGTTCACCTCAATGGCCACTTCAATATTAACCGTGCCGCAATTAACTTGTTCAGAGAACAAGAGTACGGACGCATGATTATGGTCTCCTCGACGTCTGGCGTTCTCGGTAATGTGGGACAAGCAAATTATGGTTCCGCCAAGATGGGGATCGTGGCTTTGACACGCATTGTCGCTATGGAAAATGCCAACAAAGGAATTACTTCTAACGCTATATTGCCATCAGCCGATACTAGAATGACTCGCTCTGTTCCAACACCAAAAGATCCCGATGCCGCAAGAATTCGTGAGGAGCGCCTTCGTTTAAGCCCTGCTGATGCGATTGCGCCACTGTGTGTTTTTCTTGCTTCTGAGGAAGCATCATATGTCAACGGTCAAGTTTTTCACCAACGTGGGGCTGAGCTGACTCTATATGGCGCTATGAGGCCTGTGAGGATGGTGCATAGGAATCATGGATGGACTCCCGAATCTATCGCTGAAAATGGAATGCCAGCTTTAAAAACAGGTTTCGTTAATATGGGTGACAGCAGAGCGATGCACCCCGGGCTACCCCTTGAATAGGAATCCTTAGAAATGACGGTTTTCGAAGAAGAAGAACGGATGTTACTGGATCTTGTCGACAAATTTGTTGACAACGAACTGATGCCTTTAGAGAAGGCCGTGATGGCTCGCGAAGCTCAAGGAGGCGAGGTTACACTTTTGCCAGAGGAGGCAGAGCCACTTCTCGCTAAATGCAAAGAGCTTGGCCTTTGGGCTTTGGATGCTCCTGAGGAAGTTGGTGGATCAAATATCCGCACCTCTGTGATGCTTGCTATACAAGAAAAGCTGAAAAGTACTGTTACGCCTTTCATATTTCCACCAGACAGCCCAAATCTCCACATGCTGATGGCGGTGGGTTCGCCTCAACAGAAAAAGCAATACATGGAGCCGTATGCTCAGGGGAAACTGAAGTCCAATATTGCAATCTCTGAGCCCGGTGCTGGTGGTGATCCTGCACACATGAAAACTCGAGCCATCAAAGACGGCGATGACTGGATTATAAACGGTCGAAAAATTTGGGTCTCAGGAGTATCAAGAGCCGATTTTTTAATAGTGATGGCCTCAACCGATCCTTCAAAAGGCGCTAGGGGTGGTATAACCGCATTTATAATGGACACTGATACGCCAGGTTTCTCTATTGAAAGAGAAATTCCCATGCTTGCTGGTGCCAGAACATACGAACTCGTGTTCGACGATGTTCGATTGCCAGACTCCGCAATTCTCGGCGAGGTTGGCAATGGGTTTGCCCCGATGCAGAAACGCCTAAATGTTCGACGTCTTGAAATGGGCGCGATGGGGGTAGGCATGGCAGAGCGTGCTCTGAAAATGATGTGCGAGCACGTACAGCAGCGTGAGACTTTTGGGCAAAAGCTTTCAGACCGACAGGCAATTCAGTGGTGGATTGCTGATGCAGCCACTAAAATACATGCCACTCGCCTAATGGTTATGGATGCAGCAGCCAAGCAGGAAGCTGGTAAGGATGTTCGTACAGAAGCGTCGATGATTAAGATCTACGCTACTGAGATGGCTACCGAAGTGGTAGATCATGCCATGCAAAGCTTTGGAGCCATGGGTATGACCCGTGAACTTCCATTTGCCATTATGTCTCAAAGGCTACGCCTATCTCGGATTTACGAAGGGCCAACCGAGGTACACAGGATGGCCATTGCTCGGCGAATGTTAAAAAAATACCAGTGACTATCGGTCTAATTCAGTAGACAGCAAGAATTGGTAGCTTTTTGATCTGGATGTAGTGAGAGCGCAGGCGCTCTGTAAACTTGCAGGCGCGCCCGCTCCCACTCTTTGAATGTTTCAAATTCCCGAGATCAAATACCCATCTCGTCGAAAACTTCCTTTGCAGTCTTAAAGGCACTAACGGCGGAAGGAGCGCCAGCATAAACAGCAGCCTGTAAGAAGACTTCAGCAATCTCTTCTTTCGAGCAACCATTGTTTATAGCTCCTCGAGTGTGCAGTCTGAGCTCTCCCTCGCGGCCGAGCGCAGCAAGCATCGCCAAATTCAACATACTGCGAGTTTTCCGATCTAACCCTTCACGCAACCAGACGGTTCCCCAGGCTGTCTCTGTAACAAACTGTTGCAGAGTGCGGGTAAAATCATCCTTCGCACCGTTCTCAACTGATTTTCCTACATACTCTGAACCAAGAACCTCTTCTCTAACCTTTAAGCCAGCAAGAAAAGCCTCATTGGCGTTGTATTTTGATGTATCCATAAAAAAACTCCTATCTGGAATTGAAACTAGTTGAACTAAAAACTGGAGCCGAAGAATTACGGACTATTTTGGTCGCCTCTAGAGCATTTTTAATTTCAGATTAAACCCAATCGCTGGCGAAGGTCGTCTCCATCTTCCACAAGGTTCTGAATTACTTGACGAAGCTCATCCGATATCTTTTCAGGAAGCTTTACTGACAGATGTACAAATTGATCACCGCGCTCTTTAGTATCACTGCCCTTAGGGATCCCCCTACCTTTTAGCCGAAGCACTGCGCCAGATTGGGCACCTTCAGGAACTGTAAGCATTACCGGGCCATCAATAGTTGGTGCCGAAACCCGGGCACCCAAAGCTGCTTCTTTCAGTGTTATTGGCAACTCTATTTTAATATCTGAGCCTTCACGACGAAAAAATTTATGAGGCATTACAGTAATTTCAACTATGGCATCGCCAGCCTTGTTATTGCCCGTACCAGCCTGGCCAAGCCCACTTAGCCGCAGAGCTTGACCAGTTTCAGTGCCCGCTGGGACGCGAACATCAACCGTGCGCCCAGTGGGCAAGCTTACTCTCTTGGATGAGCCCCTCGCCGCTTCAAGAAAGCTCACCCGCAAGGACACGCGAATATCTCTGTTGCGCGGTGTTTCCCTTTGACGACGCCCCCCAAAATTTTCAAAAAGCTCACTGAACAGGTCATCGGTGGCGAAGCGCCTATTTCCAGTTTGGCTAAAACCACCTGCTCCAGGATGCCCCCTTTGTCCAAAGCCTCCACCGAAGGTCGAGGATCGAAAAGTATCCTTCCCATCAGAGTCAATTTCACCAGCATCAAAACGTCTGCGCTTTGAGGGGTCTGATAAAAGATCGTATGCTGCGTTCGCTTCTTTAAACCGACGCTCAGCATTCGCGTCACCAGGATTAGCATCAGGGTGGAGACGTTTCGCAACTTTTCGAAAGGCTAATTTAATCTCTGACTGGCTGGCGTTTTTATCCAAACCAAGGATGGCATAAGGGTCAGGCATATTCCAAACTCACGCGTCTAAAACTTCCCAATCTCCATTGGATTTGCGACAAGCAATTCGATTGGCGTGTCGAGTATCCTTCCCCTCAGGAGAGATAGCCACTTTAATAGTGCGACATTGTTTTTCTGACGCCGTGCCTGCATTTTCTGCGAAGGTAGGTCCAGGGGTAACTTTACCAGAAGCGCCGGTATCCGGATTAGACCAGGAAGTAGTCTGGCCAGGTTCATTGCTCTCTAATGCTTCTTGAGTTGCGGCTTGAGCAATTATTTGATCCTCTCTTGAAAGATATTCCCCAAGCTCGCCTCCCAGCCAGCTTCCAACCGCTGCAAGACCTATGGTGGCCGCCGCTCGACCAACACCAGAGCCAATTTGTGATCCTAAAAAAATCCCAGCTGTAGCACCAATAATTGAACCAACTTCGCGACCAGTGGGCTCCCTTGAGCATCCTGCGAGGGTAACGCCTATGGCGGCAACTATAGCAAACTTTCGCAAAGAGATATCACTCACATCTAAATCCAATCGTCTTAACGTAATCTGGTATCACGAAACAACTGGCAGAGCCTCAACCCTGTAGGCATGCTGTAGCGTGCGATCGTGAGCAGGATCAAAAAGGCGCATAGCAAAAGCCTCACCACCCTTTATCTCCCCAATTACTGGAATCGTTCCTAAAAAAAGAACCGTTCCTTCAGCCAATTCATCTGCTCCCGTATAAAGTTTGATCATCTCTTCTGGTCGCCTGCAAGAACCGAGGACCCCATCCTGATAGTCAACTGTTGCACCAGCCTGCTCTTGCGCAGACTGCAAACAAATATCATCCCAAACAGCCAAAACTTCATTAAGCCGCCAAACTTGTGAAGAAATTGGCTTGCAACATAGCTGCTTGGATAAAGCGACCGACCAAGCTTCTGCCTTTCGGTCGGTGTGATCAGACCCAACTGCAACCAAAGTGCCTGACGCAGTGCCAATTAATACGGCCTCCACCTCTCCCGAACCACCATCACCAACGGTTTGGATGTATGCAGACTGCGTGAGAAGTTCTACGCCAACGCGATAAAACAATGGTGTAGTCGATGGAGCTGGCACACCAATATCTGCTAATTCATCAATATGATGCTGTACTGCAGCCTGATCTCGGCCTGTCCAGCCTCCAATGACAACCTCTGTCACGTTGACCTCGACTACAGTTTCATCACCGCTCAGCTCTTGAACATGGAAGCGCATAAGGCCCTCTCCTCCAATTTTTGGCAGCAGTTTTTTTCAACTTTAAGATATATGCAACCAGTAGGTTGATCTACGTTGAATAACCTAGAATTTGCTGTGACACGTTCTAGCTGAGTGGATTTGTCTATTAAACAGCTTCCATAGCTGGCCGGCTTCAGCTAGTTAAGAGTTACGCGCGCCCGTAGCTCAGTGGATAGAGCGTTCGCCTCCGGAGCGAAAGGTCAGAGGTTCGAATCCTCTCGGGCGCGCCATATACCGAAAATAACCATCGAGTTTGTAAAGCAATCGACGGTTTAGGTTAATCCAATCACTTGTTATCACTTGATTCAGAACTGCGTGACTGCATTTTTTGATACAAATCGCTGAAATCAATTGGATTGATTAATAAAGGCGGGAATCCCCCATCTCGCACCGCATCAGCTAGAATAGATCGAGCGAATGGGAAAAGCATGCGAGGCCCTTCAATCATAACCAAAGGCCGGACATGTTCTTTTGCAACGCCTTCTGCAACCATGCAGACGCCTCCATAACTTACCTCGGCAACGAAAAATACATCTTCATCCCGAGACGCTGTCGCCCTAACGTGTACCATCGCCTCGAAATACTGACCGCCAAGCTCTCTAACTTCCACATCCACATCCACACTAATTGCTGGTGGCGGATTTAAGTTAGCTAGGCTCTGCGGCGCATTGGGGTTCTCGAAAGATAGATCCTTAAGGTATTGAACCGTCAAAGTGAGAGGCGCTGTCTCAGTGTTTAGGTCAGCTGTATTTTCTGTGTCAGCCATTATGGCTGTCTCCCTTCATGCAACGTCGACGGAATTCTAGCGTCATCCCGCAGAAGATTTTTGTTATGTGGCGGATACCATAATTTTCGCCTCAAACACAGGCCACATCAGGTTGGTGGTTTTATGGTCGGGCGAGGATCATGTTTCACAAATTCACCGTTTTTTAGCAATTGGCCACTCATCGCACGAATAGTTCCCCAATGGCACACTACTAGTGTTTTATTCCAATCGCTTTCGGCCGCCAGGCGCTTCCGAAACCCACATACACGAGCAAATAAATTACTCTCAGGTTCATCGAGCCCTGAATTTTTTGGATCTCCCGGGAATGCCCACCAGTTTGGAGATAAAGAAGAAAAATCCAGATTGGGCCAACGTCTAGCAAGGTCACTTGGGCTACTACCAATGTCGCAGGAAAAGCCAGCCAACTCGCGCACACAAGCATCCACTCGCACGTCTAAATCTAAACGAGCCGCAACTATCAAAGCAGTTTCAATAGCCCGAGTATATGGGCTAGTTATAATCCTTGAAATCGGCTCTGAAGCTAGCAAATTCGCTGCATTTTCTGCTTGTTTTCTGCCAACTTCAGTTAAAACAGGGTCCGGAATGCCCGGGTCAAACTTATTTTTTCCGAAATGGAGATTAAATACTGTCTGCCCGTGGCGGAGAAGGATCATTGATCATCCGAATTTTTTAATAGTTGATGACTGTTTCTGTCTGCAGCAGACCTTTGATCACTCTTTTCCGAAAAATCCCCTTCAATGATGGTCTCTTCAAATTTATCGCTGCGACGCCGTTGCCAAAATCTAACAAAAACATGAGCCCAAAGTAACCTAGTTGGACGGAATACCAAGGAGAGTCCCAGGGCGTCAGTAATAAACCCTGGAGTCAACAATAAAATAGCTCCTATGAAAATTGCAGCCGCATCTGCAAGTGCTAGCGCCGCGTTTGCAGAGTTAGCTGCAGCGAGCCTCTGTATTGCTGCACGTCCCTCTGCGCGAGCTAGAGAGGCACCAACCCCAGCAGTCAAAATAATTAGAAAAATTGTTGGCCAAAGTCCAATTGCTTCACCCGCACTGATCAGAACGGCAATCTCAGCAATTGGAACCCCAACAAATAAAAGAAAGAATATCCAAGGCATGGTTGCTTTAACACTCTCCAACGCTATGGTGATTTCTAATTATAAAATTACTTGGGGCTAGCGATTTACCATCGCAATACCCAAATATAAACCTTAAGTGACCTCAATGGTTTTGGGCACTCATTAATCTATTGCGGCAGATCTAACCGCAGGTACCTTCGTACAGAAGGGCAGAGGGAGTACTTCGGATGGGCAACAATGACGCCCTAATCGAAATTATAATCCTAGCAGTTGTGGCGGGGTTTTTAATCCTTCGCTTGAGAAGCGTGCTGGGCAAGCGTCATGGGCACGAGCGACAAAGGTACGAAGAAAGCGAACGATACTCACCCAAAACCAATAGTGAAGAAAACAACAACGTTACTCCATTCCCTACGCACGTTGATGCAAGTCCTCCATCAGTAGGGGCTGAGGTCAGCAAAATTCATTCACTTGACCCCAACTTTTCAGAGGATGAGTTCCTTGGAGGAGCGCAAGAAGCGTTCCGAATGATTTTAGCCGCATATGGCGGATCAGATCGTGAAACATTACGCGCACTTGCAAGTGATGAAATTTATGAAGAACTCGATGGAGCTATAAGCGGCAGAGAAGACCGTGGGGAAACACTCGACGCAACATTGATCGGAATTCAATCGGCAAGCATTGATCAAGTGGAAACAGTTGGATCCATTGCACGCGTTACAGTTCGTTTCGAGTCTGAACAAACTAACATTACTCGAAATTCCGAAGGGCAACCTATCGATGGCGCGCCAAATCAGGTTGAAACCATAATAGATTTTTGGACTTTTGAACGCGATATGTCTAATGACGATCCTAATTGGAAGCTAATCGAGACAGAAGCCGGCGAGTAGAATGAGGCGCTATGCCTACCTGCTACTGTTAACGACCGTATTGGCAAATTGTGGAGGCTCAGAAAAGCTTTCGCAATCACCCTCTGAAACCAATAACGACAACTTGGTAGAAACATCTTTTTCAAAATTACCTAACTGGCCTGAAGCAAACCTCTCTCCTGGACTTTTTGCTTTCCAAAAATCTTGCAAGCGCTTCTCACTTAAAAAAGCATCTTCAAAAGTATCAAAAGCCTGGCTAGAACTTGGTACCAATGGCGAATGGGCCTTCCTCTGTGAACAGTCCCAGTCTGTTGACGCATCAAATGCCAAGGAATTTATTGAAAAACACTTTCGTGTCTTTGAGGTAAAAACTCCAGCTAATGAAGGTTTATTTACAGGTTATTTCGAACCCGAATTTGAAGGTTCAAGGCGTCAGAGCCACCACTATCAACACCCTTTATATAAGCCACCAGGTGATGTCATAACGGCCAATCTAGGTGATTTTGAAAAGGCACTGGGAGACAAATTGATCTACGGTCAATTAAGGGGAAAAACCTTTAAGCCGTATTACAGCAGAGCTGAAATCGCTGATGGAGCGTTGCAAGGGAAAGGCCTAGAACTAGTTTGGTTAGCAGATCCAGTTGATGGCTTTTTTATAGAAATACAGGGTTCAGGGCGGATCAAGTTAGCGGAAGGCGGCTGGATGCGTGTGGGATACGCAGGAAAAAATGGAAGGCCCTACAGAGCGATAGGTCGAGACCTTATTGAAATGGGAGAAATCCCTGCAGAAAAGATGTCAATGTCAGCTATTCGCAACTGGTTGAGCGCGAATTCAAGTCGATCCCAGAGTGTGATGAATAAAAACCCCTCTTACATATTTTTTAAGGAACGACATGGAGACGGACCAATCGGTGCTGCTGGAACAGCCCTAACACCAGGCTACAGTCTTGCAGTTGATCCCTCTTTCATTCCTCTGGGAGGCTTGGTTTATCTGGATGCAGAGCACCCTGATGAAAGTCAGCCCCGAATACAGCGACTTGTTGCTGCTGAAGATACAGGGAGTGCCATCAAAGGCGCTCAACGTGGCGATCTTTTTTGGGGCACTGGAAGTGCTGCTGGAAAAAATGCAGGTCACATGGCAAGTAAGGGGCGCTATTATCTTCTATCGCCAAAGTAAATTTAATTGGAGCCGAAAATGAAAATCTATGGCCGCGTCACATCTAGCAATGTCATGAAAGTTCTTTGGGCTGCGGATGAACTTGGACTCGATTATGACCGGATTGACGCCGGGATGAATTTTGGAGTTGTAGATTCTGAAGAATATCGCTCCATGAATCCTAACGGCAGGGTTCCTACTCTTGTCGACGGAGATTTAGTTCTTTGGGAATCAAACGTGATAGTAAGATATCTGGCAGCCAAACACGGTAAAGGAACATTGTGGCCAGAAGAACTTTCTACTCGCGCAGACCTCGAACGATGGATGGACTGGCAACAAACTGTTCAAAACATAACCTTTACACCAGTATTTTGGGGTCTGGTCAGAACACCGCCAAGCGATAGAGACCAATCTGCGATCGATGCAGCTGTTATTCAGTCAATTGCTGCAATGCAAATTCTAGAGGCACACCTGCAGGGTAAAAATTGGATTGGTGGCGACAAGCTCACCATGGCAGACTTTCCAGTAGGCCCAAACATTCATCGCTTTTTTAATTTGCCCTTCGATCGTCCAGATCTTCCTAATTTGAAAAAGCTTTATGATCGGATGTGCGAACGGCCAGCCTACAATAAAAATATCGCTTCCATCCCCATTTCCTAGGGAACTGTCTGCACTGTAGGAGCAAAAAATGACAGGTCCAGACATTCACGATCTTTACGAACGCATATGGTATGCAGTTCAAAAGAAGCAAATTGAGCTGGAATTTGACTTGAAGCTTTTAAATAAGCCTGGCAGTCCGGTGTTTAGTGCTCGTGATGCAGTATTACCCTGGGCTGCAACGTTTTTGCTTGGAATGGTGGGATGGCGGTTAGGTGGTTGGATAGGGTCAGTGGTCTCCATTTTAGCAATGCTGATCCTTATCGCGACCACGATTAATTACTCAGTGATGAAGCGACTACGCGAGCGTGCAGAAACGCATGCGCTAGCTGGATATCTAAGCTTTGAAGAACTGTGGAATGCGGGTGCAGTATCGCTTCGCATGGTTGGTAGCGAGAGTTCTGAATTCAAAGGCCCGAACCTCCATTGGACAACTTTTGCTGAAGGCCTGCCAAAAACTGAAGCTGAAAAATCAGAAGATAGAACGGGTCGGAAAAGATGATCGGCCGGGGTCGAAGGGATAGACGTGCATCAGATGCCGAACTTGAACTTTGGCAGAGAGCCGTTTCAGATACCGTACCAATTACCAAAAACATTGCAGCTACTGCTCGGAAGCAACGGAAAAATATCCATGTCTCCGATCAAACAGCTAAAGAACCAGCTCTCCCATCAGCGGGTAGAGCAACTAAAACACAGCCAATTGATAGAAATACCCTAGCCAGACTAAAGAAAGGCCGTATTGAAATTGAGGGAAGACTTGATCTACACGGCTTGAGCGCTTCGCAAGCTGAGCAAGCTCTGCATCGCTTTCTTCTCTCTAGTCATACAATCGGGCGAAAAGCTGTTCTGGTGATAACAGGGCGCGGCCTTAACCCAGATACTAACGGTCCTGGTATTTTGAAACGCGAAACACCTCTATGGCTAGATAGAATGCCAGAAATTGTTTCCTCATATGCCCAGGCAGACAGACGTCACGGGGGAGAAGGTGCTTTATACGTGCGCCTCAGACGCAAAAAGAGAGCGATTCCCGTAAAATGACCCCCAGCGCAATTTTAGCTGCAACAATTGAGATTATGGAGCAACAGGTGGAGCGGTCCGGTCCTTTGGACCTAATTACTGGCCGCTACCTTCGCCAACGAAGATACATCGGCTCAAAAGACCGGTCATCACTCATGGTTCGGGTCTTTGGACTAGCTCGCAGGCATTTTCGAATTGGGTGGCGCTTAGAACGAGCTGGCGCGCCTACGACACCACGTGCTCGTGTTATTGCGGACCTAATACTTACTGATGACCTGGAGCTGGATGCTATTTCAGCTCTATTTAACGGCGAGGGCCATGCTCCAAGAGCACTTGATTCTTCTGAATGGAGCTGGCTACTTCGATTAGGCTCATCCCCACTGGAAACCAGTGAAATGCCCGCACCAGTGCGACTGGAATGTCCGAACTGGGCTTGGAATGGCTTGAAAAAGGCTTTCGGGGAAAAAACTGAGTTGCAACTTCAGTCCCTTCTTCAGGAAGCTCCGCTAGATCTCAGGGTTAATACACTTAAAACTGATACAAGAAGAGCTTTAAATGCAATTAAAAAAGCAGGTTTTCTTGCGGAATTCACACCCCTTTCAGTCACAGGCATAAGGCTAGAGCAGAGGGTAGCACTTGGCCGCCTGCCAGGACTACTAGAGGGATCTGTCGACCCCCAGGATGAAGGTTCTCAATTAGCAGCGGCGGCTCTGAATCCACAGCCAGGCGAACGTATTGCTGACTTTTGTGCAGGTGCAGGCGGCAAGACACTCGCTATGGCTGCGGCTATGAGAAATAAAGGCAGAATCCTTGCCCTAGATGATGACCAAAGGCGCCTGGATCGAGCTGCCCCAAGATTGGCAAAAGCTGGTGTGGATATTGTAGAGAGGCGACTTCTTACGCCAGGTCGAGATACCTGGCTCAAGCGACAGGCTGGCAAATTTGACGGCGTTCTTATTGATGCTCCCTGCTCCGGTGTTGGAGCGTGGCGCCGAAACCCAGATGCTCGATGGGGCCGTGGACAGCCAGACATTGCAAGCTTAACCAAGTTACAGTCAGAAATTCTCGATCGCGCTGCACGTCTTGTACGACCGGGAGGAAGGCTAGTTTACGTAACGTGTTCGTTAATTCCTGAAGAAAATGAATTACAAACAAGTGCATTTCTTTCACGAACCCCAGGGTTTTCTTACGGAACTCCTATTAATTTTCCTGTAAAGACCGATGACGGTCATGTCACTCTAACTCCAAGCGATACCGGGACTGACGGGTTTTTTATTGCTTGGCTGAATCGGGAAATATGATCCATTAATGTTCAATCCGCGTAACAACACGAAACGAACTTACCTCGTTCGTTTTTAAGGTCCAATTGAGAAGTGTTAGGTAAGATTGAAAATGTCCAATGAGTTCCACGTAGCTGAGGAAGACCTCTTTGAGTATGGGGCGGGCGCGTTAGAGGAAGCATGGAGTCTGGCAATAGCTGCTCATCTGTCATTCTGTACTTCTTGTCGATCAGCAACAGAACAGTTCGAAGCACTCGGCGGAATCGCGCTAGAGGACCTATCCCCTTCAGAGTTGGATGCAAACTCCCTAGCTTTGTGCCTCAAAACACTTGATGAACAAGCCCCTGAAGGCAATGAGTTTAGTGTTTCCGAAGGTAGTATTTTGCCTGGGGTGCTTCAAAAATATGTTGGATCCGATTTAGACCAAATTCAATGGAAACGTGTTGGCGGAGGGGTAAAGCAGGCCATTATTCCAACTAAAGGCAACGCTACCGCTCGTTTGCTTCGCATACCTCCAGGCGTCGCAGTTCCTGAGCACAGCCATAATGGAACAGAATTAACCGTTGTTTTAGCGGGCTCGTATGTAGACGGACCTCATCTGTTCGAGCGTGGTGACATTCAACAAGCTGACACTGAGGTGCACCACTCCCCTAGCGTTGTAGGGGCGGAAGAATGCGTGTGCTTAGTCGCAACTGACGCACCGCTTAAATTCAAATCGATTGTGCCAAGAGTGGTACAAAAATTTATCAGTCTGTGAATCCAATTACATAGTCAAAATTCAACTACCGCCGCGACTACGAGGATGCAACCTTCTTACCGCAACCAAAAATTTAACATCCTGCTGCCGATGACTAAGCCGCAGTTTCAAATGATTTAAAATCCGACGGAATTAGTTTGATTTTTGAAATCAAATCAGCGTGACGATCATCTTCGATATCATCTGGCAAATCTAACCTTATGGTATCAACAACACCTCCAAAAGAATCAGATATCGCTTGTGGCAGATTTTCATAAGTTCCAATTGCCGCGAACAGAGCGACGACGTCATCGGAAACCTCTCCAGCAAGTTCTGACCAACGCCCTTCCTTAGACATCGCGTGGAGTTTCAAGCCCAGATCCTCAAGACCATGCTGCTCAAATACTGGCAAATAGGTGCGAGTCGACCCATAAAACCCAACACGGTATCGAGCCCAATCTACACGTTTTTTAACAGCCTCCTCATCTGGCCCAGTACAAATGAAGCCTCCTCCGGAAATCTCGACCGCAGCGCGTTTGCGATTTGCCCGCGCCATACCTTCTTCAATCTTAGGCATACACACGTTTTCAATATATTTTCGAGTGCAGAAACTGTGGAGACGAACGCCATCGGCAACACGGCCCGCCATTCGAAGCATGTCAGGCCCAACCGCAGCTAGACTTATTGGAGGTAAAGAAAACCCAGTCTTTGGCGGAGAAAATTCTGGTGTCATCAAAGTGAATTGATAGTGCTCACCTTCGAATTTTAGCGGTTCGCCATATTCCCAACAACGCCAAATAGCTCGGATTGATTGAACGTATTCGCGAAGACGCGGTACGGGTGCGAACCAAGGTGTAGAAAATCGGCGCTCATTATGACCCTTGACTTGAGAACCCAACCCAAGCTCAAACCGGCCTCCGGACTGTGCATTAAGATCCCAACCAATATTAGCGGTAATCATTGGGCTCCGCGGAAAAGCAACCGCAATGGATGTACCAAGCTGGACTTTTTGTGTTTCTTGGGACGCCAGAGCCAGTGGCATAAATGGATCGTGGGCGAGTTCAGAGCTAGCAACGCCATCATAACCGACAGCCTCAGCCCACTGCGCACGGGATGAAGCTCGTTGCCAGTTATCAGTCGGGAGTTGGCAAATAACCCGCATAGCGATTTCCTGTCTGTTTTTGTTAGGTAAAGTTTAACCAAACCTGACCCAAGATTAAAATGGAGACTAAGCTCACTAGCTATTTTAGTGAAGCGGGCCTAAATAGCGCTAGCGCGGGGTAAGCTGCGCGATACGTTAGGACCTTAGAAATCCCGGGGCCGATATCGAAGCTCCAGGGAGCTGTCACTGCAGGGGATCGTGGTCTCCTACACACGGCGCCCACCTCACTTGGTGAGGTCCCGGAGGATTCGTTCCAGTCCGACGGTCAAGCGGCACCCCGCGCACCCCGGAGGGATAAACAGCATGCTCCCAATTGCTTCTGCAAAAGACTCCCTGCGCAAAGAGATGACCGCGCGCCGAAGGCATTTATTCAGCCAGAAACCGGGCGCTGGAGAGATAATTGCGCAGATTGCATTAAGCCACGGGCTTACGAAAACGGATGATATAATTAGCGTCTACTGGCCAATAAATAGCGAGCTGGACTGCAGACCTTTAATAAAGGCTCTATGGCAAATTGGCCGGCGCATTGCTCTGCCAACTTCCTCTGAACAAAATAACCTCCTGGTCTTTCGACGTTTTTCATCTGATACTGCGTTAGTGCCAGGTCTCTTTGGAACCCTACAGCCTCCGGAATCAGCGATTACTGTTGAACCAAATGTTCTTTTCCTGCCTGTACTCGCATTTGATGCATCTGGCAGGAGACTTGGATACGGTGGGGGTTTCTATGACCGAAGCCTTGCAAAGCTCCGAAAAAATAAATTTGTAAAAGCGTACGGCCTCGCTTTTTCAGAGCAAGAGTGTGAACGAGTCCCAACAGATGCCCTTGACCAGCCTCTAAACGGTATTCTAACCGAATTGGGTTTTCGGAAATTTGATTATAGCTAAAAAAATTTTGTAGAGGTTTTCTATGCGCATACTGTTCCTTGGAGATATAGTGGGGCGTTCTGGGCGCGAAGCTGTTGTTGCTGCAGCTCCCGGCCTTCGTGATAGCTTAGACCTCGATCTTCTTGTGGTTAATGGAGAAAATTCAGCCCATGGCTTTGGCATCACACCCAAAATCTGCAAAGAGCTCTATTCAGCAGGCGTAGACGTCATAACGACGGGCAATCACATATGGGACAATCGTGAAATCCTCACCCATATTGACGACGATAGAAAACTGGTGAGGCCCCTAAATTACCCAATAGGAACACCTGGCCGTGGTTGGGCAATTGTAGAAACTGAAAGAGCTGGAAAAGCTCTTATCGCGAATGTGATGCTCCGTCTATTTATGGATCCCCTAGATTGCCCATTTCAAGCAATGGACAAGGTCATGGCCACTGCTCTGCTAGGACGGGATGTTTCAGCCATCGTAATCGATATGCATGGAGAAGCTACAAGCGAGAAAAGGGCTATGGGCCACTTCCTAGATGGGCGAGCCTCTTTAGTAGTAGGCACTCACTCGCATGTTCCAACAGCAGATGGGCACATCATGACCGGAGGAACAGCCTACCTAACTGATGCTGGCATGTGTGGAGACTATGACTCAGTAATTGGCATGAGGAAGGAGGTGTCGGTACAAACTTTTCGCAGCAAGCGGCGCGGAGAAAGAATGGGCCCAGCAGATGGCCAAGGATCTTTGGCTGGTATTTTTGTCGAAACAGACTCAAAAACGGGACTGGCGAAAGAAGTTCGACCTTTTAGAGAGGGGTTTGGGTTAGAGCCCTCATAATATTCGGGTAGCGTTCGAGTAACTTTCGAGTTTTTTCAAGCCTGGATTTAGTAATAAAAATAACCGAAGGCAGACACGCTTCATGTTTCACCTATCAAGTGCTTTAGCCGCTTAATTATCGATATTTCTATGATCCAACAGGGATCTTTTATAGAGACCCTCAAACAGTCGAAATAACCAAAATAAATTTAGTTTTTTAACGACTATGTCTTGTTGATCTTGAATTCCCGCACTTTATCTTGAGCGATTCGTTGGCGTACCTGCCGACTTTGAGTATGATCAAATATGATACACACAGACATTGAAACATTGGCAGTAGGTAACAGCAATGGCGGGCCACTCACAATTTAAGAATATCATGCATCGCAAAGGTGCTCAGGATGCAAAACGCGCCAAAATATTTACCCGCATTGGTAGAGAAATAATGGTAGCTGTTAAAACAGGCGGCGGACCAGATCCTTCAGGAAACCCTGCTCTTAGGGCTGCGATCCAAGCGGCTCGTGGTGCAAATATGCCTAATGACCGTATTGACCGTGCTATCAAACGCGCATCAGGCGCGGATGGAGAAGCAGAAAACTTCGAAGAAGTTCGGTATGAAGGATATGGACCAGGTGGGGTCGCATTGATCGTTGAGACCCTCACGGACAACCGCAATCGAACAGCGGCTGACGTTCGCGCAGCTTTTAATAAATATGGTGGCTCTCTAGGAGAAACTAACTCAGTCGCTTTCATGTTTGACCGAGTGGGGCTCGTTATTTACGAGGACCCTAAGCTGGACCACGACACAGTTTTTGAAGCTGCACTGGAAGCCGGAGCAGAAGACGTTCAATCCAGTGAAGAACTGCATGAAATTTTCACAGCGGCCGATGATCTTTCCAACGTTCGAGAAAATCTTGAAGGCACCTTTGGCTCACCTTCTTCAGCGAGACTAGCTTGGCGACCACAAAATTCCACGCCAGTTGATAGTGATAAAGCTCACACCTTGATGAAGTTACTTGAAGTCCTGGATGAGCATGACGACGTCCAAACCATTTTTGGTAATTACGATATACCCGATGATGTGATGGCTGAGCTTGCCAACTAATATGTCATCGCCTCGCCGTATAATTGGTCTTGACCCTGGATTGCAGCGGACTGGGTGGGGTGTGATTGTGGCCGAAGGGAACCGTCTTTCACATATAGCTAACGGCGTTATACAAACAATGGCAAAAGCACCAATTCCTGAACGCTTAACTGAAATAGATGCGGGTATATCTGCAGTAATAAGTGAATTTCACCCAGATGAAGCGGCTGTCGAGGAAACATTTTTGAATAGAAATCCCGGCACTACCTTAAAGCTTGGACTAGCTCGAGGGGTTGTACTCCTTACCCCTGCACGAGCTGGACTGCCAGTATCAGAATATGCTGCTAAAGAAGTCAAAAAATCGCTGGTTGGTTATGGTTCAGCGGATAAAACGCAAGTAGCCGCGATGGCCTCTCGCTTATTACCCGGTGTCGAGTTTGCCAATGAGGACGCAGCTGATGCCATTGCCGTAGCAATTTGTCATGCACACGCCAGTCAAACTATGAACCGGTGGGCCAAGGTCGCCAATCAATGATAGGTCGTCTAACAGGAATTGTTGAAGACTTGGGTGGCAATCAAGCAATCGTCGACGTCAATGGCGTGGGGTACCTTGTTTATTGCTCCTCAAAAACACTTGCCGTTGCCGAAACAGGTTCGCCCGTGCGGCTAGAAATAGAAACACAAGTGCGGGAAGATGCATTCATTCTTTATGCGTTTGCGGCAAAACAAGAAAAAAACTGGTTCAAACTCCTGACCAGCGTGCAAGGTGTAGGTGGTCGGGTGGCATTACAAATCCTATCTGCTCTTGGACAAGATGAACTTGCTACGGCTATTCTTTCTGAGGATAGAAAGGCTGTTTCTCGTGCCGATGGTGTTGGTCCTAAGCTAGCACAACGTATCATCTCAGTTCTCAAAGACCGGGTAATTGAAACTGACACCGCCCCAAATATTTTGCATCCAAGTGATGAAGCAAGCTCAAGCAGTCAAAGTGGGGCAGAGCACACGGAAGCCATTTCGGCCCTTGTAAATTTAGGGTACGGACGTGCAGAGGCATTCTCTGCCGTATCGCGCGCCGTGAGCAAAATTGGAACAGATGCAACGCTGTCTGCTCTTATAACGGCATCGCTTAAAGAGGCGGCTGGTTCATGACGGAAGATCGTCTTATTGATGCTTTGGCTCATGACGATGATTCTGGTGAAGCCTCCATGCGGCCAGAACGTCTGTCAGACTTTGTTGGCCAAGCTAAAGTGCGTGAAAACTTAGAAGTTTTTGTAAAGGCCGCAAAAAATCGAGGTGATGCACTAGACCATGTGCTTTTGATTGGTCCCCCAGGCCTCGGTAAAACAACGTTAGCGCAGATTGTGGCGGCTGAACTGGGTGTTGGTTTTCGAGCAACTTCAGGGCCAGTAGTAGCGCGCGCCGGCGACCTTGCTGCTCTCCTTACAAACTTACAGCCCCGCGATGTACTTTTCATTGACGAAATACATCGTCTTAATCCTGCCGTAGAAGAAATTCTCTATCCAGCAATGGAAGACTTTCATCTGGATTTAATCATAGGAGAAGGACCAGCGGCGCGCTCAGTCCGTATCGACTTACCTCCATTTACTCTAGTAGCTGCAACAACTAGAGCCGGACTTGTACAAGGACCTCTTCGGGACCGGTTTGGAATCCCACTACGCCTTGGTTTTTACACTGTAGAGGAATTATCCCGCATTGTTATGCGTGGCGCAGGAATTCTTTCCACCTCTATGACACTAGATGGAGCCGAAGAAATAGCTAGGCGGTCGCGCGGCACTCCGAGAATTGCTGGACGCCTACTCCGCCGGGTCAGAGACTTCGCTGCAGTTGAGGGCCTTGATAACATAGATGCCCATGCAGCCGATCGAGCATTGTTGAGATTGGAAGTTGATACCGAAGGTTTAGATGCCATGGATCGCCGCTATCTTGCCTGCTTGGCAGAACGTTACAACGGAGGACCAGCTGGGGCGGAAGCACTGGCGGCTGCACTCGCTGAACAACGGGACGTAATTGAAGACGTTATAGAGCCTTTTCTTATTCAACAAGGCTTTGTGCTAAGAACACCAAGAGGGCGCATGCTACCTCCTAAAGGCTACCAAGCAATTGGGATTACGCCACCTACAAAATCAGGCGAGGGGGATCTGTTCAACTAATGAACAGCGCCGCCCCCGAAACCCTAACGGTCCGAGTGTACTACGAAGATACAGACGCTGGCGGAATTGTTTATCATGCCGCTTATCTTCGGTTTGCAGAACGCGGGAGGACAGAATTTGTCCGAAAACTTGGTATAGACCAGCAACAGTTGCGCATTGAAACAGGTTCTGGCTTCGTTGTGACGTCGCTTACCATCGATTATCTGAAACCCGCTTTCCTCGACGACACTTTAACGATCACCACGGAGATTGATCGTATTCGACCTGCCAGCGTGAATTTTAAACAGACGGTGGCTCGGGAGAGCCAAATTATAGCCCATCTTAAAGTTCGAGTTGCGTGTTTAGATGGTGATGGACGTTTAACACGACTACCAAGAGCTTTTGCTATATCGCCTTAGTTCCGCCCTTTTTTTGGCTAGAAAGAATAAAATTATGGATAACACAATTGTATCTGAGGCTGTTAGCCAGTCTGGCGGACTTTCCCCAGTAGAGCTTTTTCTCGCCGCAGACTTCGTCGTTAAGACAGTAATGGCAATTTTGCTTGCTCTATCAGTCTGGTGCTGGGCTGTAATTGTAGCCAAGTGGCGTCTGATCGTTCAGCTTAATAAGGATGCCTCCGATTTTGAGGATGCATTTTGGTCTGGTGGATCACTTGATGAACTTTACGATAGGGTTAGTAGCAATCCTCTAGATCCTATGACATCTGTTTTTTCTGTCGCCATGCGTGAGTGGCGCCGTGCCGCGAATAAAGAACCCCAGAAAAATTTTGGCGTAGGCCTAAAAGAACGCCTAGACCGGGTAATGTCTGTAGCTATCGGTAGGGAAATGTCACTAATTGAGAAGGGCATGACAGTTCTCGCCTCAACTGGATCTACAGCTCCATTTATCGGTCTCTTTGGAACAGTCTGGGGTATTATGAATAGCTTTGGCGCGATTGCTGCTGAAAAGACCACAAATCTTGCCGTCGTAGCACCCGGGATTGCAGAGGCTCTATTTGCCACTGCAATGGGTTTATTCGCTGCAATTCCTGCTTCCCTTGCCTACAATAAATTTGCGGCAGACATGAATCAGTATTCTGGCCGACTTGAGACTTTTGCTGGTGATTTCCAAGCAATTCTCTCCCGTCAAATTGATGAGGAGGGATAGAGCATGGCGGGTGGCCTGATTGGGCGCAGCACTGGAAATAGGAGAGGACGTCATAGGCCTCTAGCTGAAATAAATGTAACACCATTTGTTGATGTTATGCTGGTGCTTTTAATTGTTTTTATGGTCACCGCACCACTTTTAACCGTGGGAGTTCCTGTCGAACTACCAAAAACGGCAGCAGCTCAGCTTGTCGACCGAGACGAGCCTCTAATTGTCACTGTAGATAGCGAAGGACGCGTCTTTCTTCAGGAGACTGAGCGCAGTTTAGATGCCTTGATTGCCACACTGAACGCAATTCGTGCTGAAAAGCCAGATGGCACTATCTATGTACGAGGCGACAAAGAAATAGCTTATGGCGAAGTAATGCAGGTTATGGGAGCTCTTGTTAAAGCAGGCATTACGAAGCTTTCACTTGTAGCTGAAACACCCAATTCAGGTCGTTGAGCCCGTGCATGGCAACATACTCGTCTCATTTTTGGGCCATATTGCCCTTATCCTCGTGATGGCTTTCGGCCTACCAAGCTTTTTTCAGCCGGAAGAAACTGGTTTAACAGCTAATAGCGTCGGGATTATTAGCGAGGTTCAACTTGCAGAGCTCAAAAGTGGTGGATTGCCACCACCAAAAGATGCAAAGAAAAGTAAAACCTCAGATGCGAAAACTCGTCCTACTCCAGCTGCCAAATCAAAAGAACCTAATTCAGCAAACTCGCCTAGGTCAGCCCCAACTTCGGCAAAAAAATCATCTAAAAACGCGAAAGCCAATTCTTCGGCAGCATCACCGACAGCTAAAGCAGCTCCCCGCCCATTACCGCCAAAACGGTCTAAGTCTCTGGAGGCGAAGAAACCTAAGCCTGAAGCAACTAAAACTAAACCGCCTAAAGTAGCGGCACGAACATCGACAGAAAAACTGCAAACTAAAAAACCGGCACCTGTGCCACCACGCCGTACTGTTGAGGCAAAGCTCCCACAAAAACCGGCACCTAAACCTCAGCCCCCAAAACCAGCAGTCAAACCTATGCCCAAGGAAAACGCAGATGATGCATTCGCTAACCTAATTGGGGGTGCCATTGGAGTAGAAAATAAAAAAGATGATATGAGTGCGATTGCTGACGCGTTAGGCGTTGGCGTATCCAGCGGCCCTTTATCCAATACTATTCAACAAGCTATAGCATCACGACTTGGAATGTGCTGGACCCCATTGAAGGGAGCGCCAGGGGCAGAAGATCTTATCGTTGAAGTTAGAATCCGATTATTGCCCACTTCAGAGGTAGACCAAGTTGAGATAGTCAAAAGACCCCCAGGTCAATTCGGCAATGTAGCTGCCCAGAGAGCGGAACAAGCTGTGCGCAAATGTAATCCATTCAATAAATCAGGTATTTTAACGCTGCCATTAAATAAATATCGAGACTGGCGAGAAATGCGTATTACCTTCGATCCCCGCAAGTACACAGGTTAGGAACTCCCGAATGAAACGAATTCTTCAGATCCTGATTCCTCTGGTCTTAATGCTGAACATGGCATCACCTGCACAGTCGCAACTTAGGATCTCTGTTGAGGATGGTCTTCGCGAACCATTACCAATCGCGTTTGCCCCTTTCATAGCTAAAAGTGGCTCCTCTGCCGGCATGGGACAGAATTTGGCTGATGTGGCTATTGCTGATCTCGAAAGTTCACGCCTTTTTAGAGCAATCGACCCAACAGCATTCATCCAAACTCCAGCTGCTGCTGCCATCGCACCTCGATTTTCAGATTGGCGCCAAATCAATGCGCAAGCACTAATTACAGGCACAGTGGGAGGTGAACCAGACGGCCGTATCCGGGTCGAGTTTCGCCTTTGGGATGTTCTCGGGGAATCTCAGCTTGTTGGCCAAGCATATGTAACTCAGAAGGAAAATTGGCGGCGGGTTTCCCATTTGGTAGCCGATACCATCTACAAATGGCTGACCGGAGAAAAAGGTTATTTCGATACTCGTGTAGTCTATGTAGCAGAGTCGGGTGCCGCAGACCGAAAGATTAAACGTTTGGCCATCATGGACCAAGATGGTGCCAACCATTCCTACCTTACCAGTGGAAGAAATCTTGTTCTAACGCCGCGCTTCTCTCCCTCTCGCCAAGAAATTACCTACATGTCTTATGCCGGGCGTCGTCCACGTGTCCGCATCTTGAATGTTGATACCAATCAAGATGAAACATTAGGACCGATTGACGGTATGACTTTTGCGCCACGTTTCTCTCCAGATGGGGAGAAATTGCTATTCTCCGCAGAACAGCGTGGTAATTCAGACGTTTTTGTCCTTGATCTTCGCAGTCGAAAAAGAGTGCGGTTAACTAATCATCCTGCGATCGATACATCACCCTCTTTCTCACCCAATCAGAGAGAGGTGGTATTCAACTCTGATAGAGGCGGCTCTCCGCAGCTATATGTGATGGCGTCTGATGGAACTAACGCTCGGCGGATCTCATTTGGTGGGGGACGCTACGCAACCCCAGTATGGTCTCCACGTGGGGACCTTATAGCGTTTACAAAGATTGAAGGAGGCCGGTTTGGTATTGGGGTAATGCGGTCGGACGGCTCCAATGAACGAATGTTATCTCAATCGTATTTCGAAGAGTCGCCAACTTGGGCACCAAATGGTCGAGTGATTATGTTCTTCAGGCGAACCCCAACCGATCGCCAAGGACGAGGTGGGAAAAGCCGTCTATTTATTGTTGACGTAGCAGGGGGTGAACCTAGGGAAATAAAGACACCTGGGGATGCATCCGACCCTGCTTGGTCTCCACTATCACCATAGTTTAAAGAATCTTTCCTACACAACCTTGAGGTATTGTTTTGGTTCAAGTACTACAGGAGTAACCAAAGCGTTGGTTTGAAGGTCGTCAAGAACTTTTTCGGCGCTGCATTTTGGGGAAGCTAAAAGATGAAGCTTAAAAATTTAGCAATTATTGGCATTGCTCTACTGATGAGCGCTTGCGCGGCAACTAACGACCAAGCTGCATCAAGCGGATCTGCATCTGGCGCAAGCGGTGACTCGGCAAAAAGTCAAATGTCTCGCGACGTCTCCACCTCTTCGAGCTCAGCATATGCTCCGGGCAGCCAGGAAGAGTTGCAGGAGTCAATCGGAGATCGTGTGTTCTTTGACACAGATCGTTATGACCTCTCTGCCGAGGCTCAGGCAATTGCAGGCTCATGGGCGGATTGGATGAAAAAGCACCAAAACGTTCAAATTGAGATCGAAGGACACGCCGATGAGCGAGGAACCCGCGAGTATAACCTTGCGTTGGGAGCTCGCCGGGCTAACGCCGTGAAAGATTTTCTTACCTCTCTCGGTGTTCAAGCCAATCGGGTGAGCACCGTATCCTACGGAACTGAGCGTCCAGAGGCTCTAGGCTCGAATGAAGAAGCTTGGTCCAAAAACCGTCGAAGCGTGGCGGTAGTTCGCTAATTAGCGCCATGGATTTGGCGCATTGTCGCAATATTGGAGCGGCATGCGGTTACTGAGTTTCTCTCTTGCAATTATTGTTGCTACGCTGGGCCCGCCACTGGCGGCTCAGCCAGCAACGCCCGACGAACTCGCCTTCAGACAGCGTCTTGAAGAGAGACTGCAAGGTCTGGATCTTCAGCTTCGCGAGTCGACTGGCGCAATAGAAAAACTGCAATTTGAGCTTCGTAGCGCCTATCAGCGCATTGAAAAGCTGGAATCAGAACTCGCTGCAAGTCGGAAGCCTGTCGATTCTACCACTAAGAATGAGACTTCAAAACCTGCTCCTCTGCAGCCCTCCCAATCGTCAGCCCCGAATAATCTTCCAGGAACATTGCCCGCTGGGGACGCTCAAGTCGAGTACGATGCTGCGTTCGGTCTTCTCAGACGAGGCGAGTTTGAGGCTGGAGAACAAGCGTTCAATGTATTTCTTATGCAACATCCCGAGCATAAATTAGCCGGAAATGCTCGATACTGGATTGCTGAAACACTTTACGCGCGTCAGAGGTTTCAAGAGGCTGCTAGCGCCTTTTTAGAAGCTTGGCAAAAAGACATTCGCGGACCTAAAGCACCCGATAATCTTCTTAAGCTGGGTCTTTCTCTTGGAAAGATGGGCAAAAACAAAGAAGCATGCATTAGCCTCAATAAACTCCTCTCAGATTATGCTGATGCACCTGCCAGAATAAGTAACATCGCGTCGCGCGAACGTCAGTCTATGAACTGCGGCTGATGGCTGTAGAGCCAGACTGGTCTCCTCAACCCGTCTCCGTTGGGGCATTTGCAGCGACCATGGCTCGATTAGAGCCCTTCGAACCTCAACCCTTACTTGCTGTAGCAGTGTCCGGTGGGCCGGATAGCATGGCACTTGCTATGCTCGCCAGTGACTGGGCACGTCAGCGTGGAGGTTCTGTACATGCCATTCTTATTGACCATGGTTTGCGCGCAGAATCAGAAGATGAAGTGCGAATTGCATCAGATGCATTATCTGCCCGCGGCATAGAAACCACTATAGAAAAATTGTCAGGTCCAGCCCCACGAAACGGCAAACCAGCATGGGCGAGGCAAGAGAGATATAAAAGCCTTATGATGACTACCCATAGGCTTGGAGCACTTCATCTTCTTACCGGACATCATCGCGACGACCAGGCTGAAACTTTCATCCTAAATCTGGAAAGAGGCAGCGGGGTAAAAGGACTTTCTGGAATGGCAGCAAACCGAGGGGTTGGCTCAGCAAGGATTATTCGCCCACTTTTAAATTTTTCAAAAGCGCAATTGCACTCCACAGCGTTAATGTATGGCTTGCCGGTAGCCCACGATCCAAGCAACCAGGACTTTCGCTACTCTCGCACTCGGGTCAGAGCGCAATTGGACAACTTAGAAATTAGGCGCCTGGCCGATACATCCGCTCGACTTGCAAACGAAGACATAGCTCTAGAGCTTGCCGTATCAAACTTGGCCGCCAACGCACTTACAATTACCCCTTTAGGTGAAGCAACCATCACAATGAAGAAAATGGCGGAAGCGCCGGCTGTTATTGCCCTTCGACTTTTTACGCGTATAGCTCATGCAATAGGCGGTCGCGAGACCCCTCCAAGACAAGAGCGCGCCGAAGCGGCTTTGAACCAAATTATTTCGAAAACAAAGTCAAAACTGACACTCGGAAGCGCAATTATCACTAGAGTTGAGGATCGGCTGAATTTTCGCAAAGAACTTGGCAAAAACCCTCTTCCTGAAATCACTAGCCCAGGTCACTGGGACGGTAGATTTGACGTTGCTGTCTATCCATTCTGGCCTGAAAACTGTGTAGTTCGAGGACTAGGCTATGAAGGACTCCGACAACTTGAATCTTCCACTGCCAAGAATCGAATTTATCGATCTACCCCAAGGTCCGTGCTCGCAGCGGCCCCTGCTCTTTGGCAAGGCAAGCAGCTATTAATTGGACCAAGTCTTGCGGGCGAATTTATGGGAATTGACCAAACCTACTTACAGGTATCGTTTCGGCCACGAAGACCAATTGCTCCTTGTTAAACGCACATAGAGACTTATGTGTATAAAACGTACAGAATAACGCTACCGATTCTGCTGATAGCGAAAAGACAATAGAGAGAAGTTTTGTGAAGGGCATTTCAAAAAATATGCTGATTTGGGCCGCTATCTTTGTGGCCCTCGTTCTTCTATTCCAAGCCTTTCAGGGTGGGAGCCTCCAAGGTGGGTCTAGCAAACTTCGGTATTCCGAGTTTGTTGCCCAGCTGAAGGATGGAAGAGTCCAAGAAGCAATTATTCAAGGCCGGAACGTTTCGGGACGGCTTTCTGATGGAACAACCTTCCAAACTTACTCACCCGACGATCCCCAACTGGTTCAAAGATTAATTGATGCTGGCGTCAACGTTACTGCGGCGCCCGAGGAAGAAAATCGACTGCTTTCAGTGCTTATCTCGTGGTTCCCCATGCTCCTCCTGGTAGGTGTTTGGATTTATTTTATGCGGAACATGCAAGGAGGTGCCGGTCGAGCCATGGGCTTCGGAAAGTCTAAGGCGAAGCTGCTCACAGAGAAATCAGGTCGTGTAACTTTTGAAGATGTGGCCGGGATCGAAGAAGCTAAAGGGGAGCTTGTAGAAATCGTAGAATTTTTACGGGATCCTCAGAAATTTCAACGACTTGGAGGGAAAATTCCAAAGGGCTGTCTTCTTGTAGGCCCCCCAGGCACGGGTAAAACTTTGTTAGCTAGGGCCATCGCTGGCGAGGCTAACGTTCCTTTTTTCACAATTTCTGGCTCAGACTTTGTCGAAATGTTCGTCGGCGTTGGTGCAAGCCGCGTCCGCGATATGTTCGAGCAAGGTAAAAAGAATGCTCCATGCATTATTTTCATAGATGAAATTGATGCCGTAGGTCGTCATCGGGGCGCTGGACTCGGCGGAGGCAATGATGAGCGTGAACAAACTCTGAATCAAATGCTTGTTGAAATGGATGGCTTTGAGGCCAACGAGGGAGTAATCCTCATCGCAGCAACCAACCGACCAGATGTTTTAGACCCTGCACTTCTACGACCCGGTCGTTTTGATAGGCAAGTTGTTGTTCCCAATCCCGATATCCGAGGCAGAGAGCAAATTCTCAAAGTCCACATGCGCAAAATTCCTCTTGGCAGTGACGTAGACGCTAGGGTTATAGCGCGCGGAACGCCGGGGTTCTCTGGCGCAGACCTTGCTAACCTGGTCAATGAAGCCGCCCTCATGGCTGCACGTCGTAACAAGCGAACTGTATCCATGTCAGAAATGGAAGACGCCAAGGATAAGGTCCTCATGGGCGCCGAGCGGCGGTCTATGGTTATGTCCGAAGATGAAAAGAAACTAACCGCTTATCACGAAGCTGGTCATGCCGTGGTCATGCTTCATGTTAAAGGGCACGAACCCCTCCACAAAGTCACGATTATTCCACGTGGACGGGCCTTAGGTTTGGCAATGTATTTACCTGAGCGGGACAGGCTTTCGCAGTCCATAACTGAAATTAAAGCGCTAATCGCGAGCGCGTTTGGTGGGCGAGTGGCGGAGGATATGATTTTTGGAGCGGAGAACGTCACCACTGGCGCCGCCCAGGATATTAAAGTGGCCACTCAGTATGCGCGACGGTTAGTTACTGAGTTTGGCTTCTCTGACAAACTCGGGCCTCTGCGCTATGCGGATAACGAAGAAGAAGTCTTCCTGGGGCATTCAGTTACTCAACGAAAAAATGTATCCGATGCAACAGCTGCAGTGATTGATTTAGAGACTCGGCGATTTGTTGAAGAGGGTGAGGCTGAAGCTCGACGCATTCTAGAAACATATCGCAATGAGCTAGAAATGATTGCAGAGGCACTGCTCGAACATGAAACTCTTGACAGATCTGATATTGATGGACTGTTGCGAGGTGAACCCATTGAACGGTCTAAACCGACAGAACCTCCCGAAGGTGCGCCTACTGGCGGCGGCCCAAGGTCGTCTATCCCTGGGGGAAAACGGCGTCGTGGCTCTGGACCAACTGGAGACCCTGCACCTCAGCCCAGTAGCTAGTCATCGGACGTTTTATAGGCTGACTTGCCGTGGAAAATAATTTTAGGACAGATCGGATATTCCTTATTAAGGATTATTGATCTAAAACCTTGTTCATAAATGTTTGAACCTGATGCGTGATTAGGAGGGGAGCTATGGCTGCAGACAATCGTCCGCTATCGCCGCACCTGCAAATTTATCGGCCCCAATGGACATCATTTTTATCAATTTTGCATCGAGGCACAGGTATAGTTCTATCTATTGGCATCATCTACATCGCATGGTGGTTAACCGCTGCCGCGACGGGTGGGGATTACTATAAAACCTTTGAATGGTTTGCCGGTTCAATCATCGGCAACCTGTTCTTCATGGGCTTCACATTTTCTTTGTTCTACCATTTAGCCAACGGTATTCGGCACTTGGCTTGGGACACCGGTAGAAATTTAGAGTTAGAAGACGCATATAAGTCAGGACTAATGGTGGTGGCTGCTGCCATCATACTAACCGCAATTGCTTGGATAATGGCCCTGGTAGCTTAAAGGATAGTTGAAGATGTCAATGACAAATCCCCTTGCCAGGGTTCGTGGGCTTGGATCTGCAAAAGATGGAACTCATCACTGGATTGTCCAGCGGATGACGGCAGTGGCACTGATTCCACTTACTTTGTGGTTTGTAGTTTCATTGATCAGTCTTATCGGAAGCGATCTGGTTGCGGTCCAATCTTGGCTGTCATCTCCATTCAACGCGGTAATGATGATTTTAACCCTAGTTGCGGGTTTCCATCATGCTCAACTCGGACTCCAAGTGGTTATCGAGGACTACATCCATGGGCATGGAAAGAAAATCGTTGCGCTTTGGGTAATGAAGGGCGCCGCAATCTTCTTTGGGGCAGCTTCTGTCTTTTCTGTAATTAAACTTAGCTTCGGAGGGTGAGGGCATGACTCAGTCCTACGATATCGTTGATCATACGTATGATGTGGTTGTTGTAGGCGCTGGCGGTGCCGGCCTACGCGCAACGTTTGGTTGTGTTCAGGCAGGGCTTAAGACGGCTTGTGTAACTAAGGTGTTTCCAACGCGTAGCCATACTGTAGCGGCACAGGGTGGTATCGCGGCCAGCCTAGCCAATATGTCAGAGGACAATTGGAAATGGCATATGTATGACACCGTTAAGGGGTCAGACTGGTTAGGCGACCAAGATGCAATTGAGTATATGTGCCGACAAGCAGTGCCATCCGTAATCGAGCTTGAGCACTACGGACTTCCCTTCAGCCGTACTCCAGATGGTAAGATTTACCAGCGTCCATTCGGTGGGCACATGCGAAATTTCGGCGAAACACCAGCACAACGTGTTGCAGCGGCAGCAGATAGAACTGGTCACGCTCTTCTTCATACCTTGTATCAACAAAGTCTGAGAAATAATGCTGAGTTCTTCATCGAGTACTTCGCCATTGACCTGATTATGGATGATGATGGGTCCTGCCGGGGCGTTGTTGCTTGGAATCTGGATGACGGCACCATTCATCGGTTCCGTGCTCAAACGGTAATTCTGGCAACTGGTGGATACGGTCGTGCCTACTTCTCAGCGACATCCGCTCATACTTGTACAGGTGATGGAAACGGTATGGTGGCCCGTGCTGGACTGCCAAATCAAGATATGGAATTCGTTCAATTCCATCCAACTGGAATTTATGGTGCAGGCTGCCTCATTACCGAGGGAGTGCGTGGCGAAGGTGGCTACCTTACCAATTCGGAGGGTGAACGCTTCATGGAACGCTACGCTCCAACTGCAAAAGACCTTGCCAGTCGTGACGTAGTTGCTCGTTCAATGACCGTTGAAATACGCGAAGGGCGTGGAGTGGGCTCTGGTGCGGACCACATATATCTGCATCTCGAACACTTAGGTTCGGAAGTTTTAGAAGAACGTCTACCGGGCATAACTGAAACCGCTAGAATTTTTGCTGGAGTGGATGCTGCAAAACAGCCAATCCCAGTGCTTCCAACAGTCCACTACAACATGGGCGGGGTGCCCACCAACTATAATGGTCAAGTTTTGCGACCTACCGCAGCTGACCCAGCAGCAGTTGTGCCTGGCCTCATGGCTGTTGGTGAATGCGCTAGTGTATCGGTTCATGGCGCAAACCGGTTAGGAGCAAATTCACTGCTAGATCTCGTCGTTTTTGGCAGAGCAGCGGGTCTTTTCTGTGGCGAGAATATAACTCCAGGTGCAAATCAGCCTGAGTTGAAGCCAGGAAGCGATGATTTGGCTCTCTCTAGGTTAGATCGACTCCGCAATGCTGATGGCTCCACCTCTACAGCCGAAATTAGAGATGGAATGCAGCGCACTATGCAGAACAATGCCGCAGTCTTCCGGACAGCTGCAGTTCTTGAAGAAGGCTGCAGAATGATGGACCAGCAGGCTGGAGCGCTTGAAGATATTAAAGTGAATGACAGATCGATGATCTGGAATTCCGACCTAGTTGAGGCTCTTGAATTAGAAAATTTGATGGATTGTGCACTCACAACTATCATGGGAGCAGAGGCTCGCCATGAAAGTCGCGGAGCACATGCGCATGAAGATTATCCAGATAGGAATGATGAGGAGTGGATGAAACACACCCTCGCTTATGTGGATGAAAAGCACAAAGTGCGCCTTGATTATCGACCAGTTCACACATTCACCCTTTCGGACGATATTGAATATATCGAGCCGAAAGAGCGCGTTTACTAAGGTAAGGGATTTAAAATATGGCTGAATTCACCTTACCTAAGAATTCTAAAGTCGGAGAAGGCAAAAGACATCCTGCTCCTTCCGGCGCAACGAATGTTAAGACATTCCGTGTGTATCGCTGGTCCCCCGACGATGACAAGAACCCAGAAGTCGATTCCTTTGAAATTGATATGGACGACTGTGGGCCTATGGTCCTCGACGCTTTGATTAAGATTAAAAATGAGGTGGACTCAACCGTTACATTTAGACGGTCGTGTCGCGAGGGTATCTGCGGTTCTTGTGCCATGAATATTGATGGTACAAATACCTTGGCATGTTTAAAGCCGATTGAAGAGGTGAAAGGCGATGTGAAGGTCTATCCACTGCCTCACATGCCTGTGATCAAAGACCTTGTGCCTGATGTGTCGCAAATTTACGCCCAACTAGCTTCTATTGAGCCATGGCTCAAAACTGTCACGCCACCACCGCCCGACGGCGAACGTCTTCAAAGTCCAGAAGACAGAGCAAAGCTTGATGGGTTGTGGGAGTGCATCCTCTGCTTCTGTTGTTCAACAAGTTGTCCTAGCTATTGGTGGAACGGCGATCGCTATCTTGGCCCCGCCATACTTTTACAGGCATACCGCTGGCTTGCTGACAGCCGTGATGAAGCTAAGGGTGAGCGCCTAGACGCTTTAGAAGACCCATTCCGTCTCTATCGATGTCACACCATCATGAACTGCACCAAGACCTGTCCAAAAGGACTTAACCCAGCAAAAGCTATTGCTGAGGTAAAAAAGATGATGGTGGAGAGGCAAGGCTAACGGCTAGTTGCCGTTAGCTCTGGGATAATTTTTGTCCTTTTTTAGCTGTTTTTATTGTTAAGCTAAGGCCAAAAAACCTTGATCGTTTAAAGCGGTTAAGGTGTGCTGTTATATTTGCAGTTATCCCATTTCGTCCCCTTTAACGGTCTATCTAATGCTCCCATTTCCCGAAGAGTGTTCACCTTCTTATTAAAATGTTTAGACCGAACCAGAGCCGACATGCCCCGTCGCTGGCAAAATTTCCTTAGATATATTGTCATCTGTGAAGGACTGATCATACTTTCTGCGGAGGAGTATGATTGATGCCTAACACCTCAACCAGTGAAGAAATCGCGTTTAAGGAATATCTCAAGGCAGGAGAGGCTAGGGCCATGGCCCTTGAAAACCGAGGGCCTGTTCGCTTCACTGATGCAGGGGAACTGCATCCTGAGATTGTGGAAGCATTCTGGCGTGTGGGTTTCTATGTTTTCGAAAATGTGCTTCGGCCAGAGGAAATTGAAGACCTCAAAAATGATGTTCGACTTATACAGTCTCGTCTGCCTGTCACAAAAGGTGGAAAGTTAGATTCAAACGGCAAATTAGCACTAGGCGCAGACCAGAATGGCCGTAACTTTTACTGGTCCAAACCACTGGCAGATCCTTTTGGCGGAACAGATCTCGCTGGTGGTAGACATCCTGTAAAAATGCGAGAACCAAAACCTAGGGCAGGAACACCGGAAGAGATAGTCTATCTCATTCTTGGCTCACTCCAATACTCGGACGCGTGTCTCCGAGTCTATGGTCACCCAGATTTACTTCGCATTGCGGCAGCAATAAACGGTGAGGACTTCACTCCTTTCAACGAAGCTTTGTTTATAAAGGCGCCGGGCCTTGGAGCGTCGGTTGCTTGGCATCGGGATGGACTGACCCACTATGATTCCCCCAACTGGGATGAAGGCGTGCACGGTTTCAATTTTATGGGACAAGTATTCGGTTGTACGGCTGCAAATGGGGTATGGGTCGTCCCTGGCAGCCACAAACTGCGCCGCGTTGACATCCCAGCAATGGCTGCCGCGGCACAATCTGACCAATTTCCAGATGCGGTCCCTATAATTTGTGCTGCTGGTGATGTGGCAATGACAAACCGTCAGGCGATCCATGGATCCTTTGCTAATACAAGTGAACAATGGCGTGTGACCGTCAATATGGGCTTTCACCGACGCTCCTCAGTATTGAATGTTGAAGCTGGAGGCCTGCACAATGCGCGTGCCGTTTATGATGACGAACGAATCAAGCGCCGAGCCCGGATGCTTGGCTATGCAATAGATGCTCGCCAGCAGCGATTTCCTGATGAAACGCCATATGAATACAAACCGCATCGAGATAGTGGGCTTGTTTACCATTGGAATGAGAAGGCGCGCGCCGACATTTGGGACTACAACAAGGAAGACCTGAGCATCTAATCCCGTTGTTCTTTTTCAAGGCGACGATCTCGCGCAAGGTCGAGTTTATAGGTTGCCTGGGCCTTTGCTACTAAACGACCCTCCTCATCCGTAGCAATAACGTCAACTATGGTGAGAATGCCTCCACGGCTGACCACTTTCCCCTCAGCCAATATATCCTTCCCAAGACCTGGGCCAATATAATTGATAGTTAGCGATACCGTTGTTCCTCGTGTAGTTGCTCTTGCATCAGGGGTTGCCCAAGCTGCACAGGTTGCAGCAGTGTCAATGAGTGTGGCCGTTGCTCCTCCATGAACAATATTCAAGCCATTCATTATCTCCGGTGAAGCTTTCATGCGGCACACAACACGATCAATCTCAACTACATCAACAGACAACCCGACATGCCTTCCAAAAGGTCCAGTGGCAATGACATTATGAATTCGATCGAGCGCTGCTTCTGAGAGATTTTTGGTCATGGTGTTCCACTACGAGCTTGAGAGTTTTCAGTTCACGTTGTGCAATAAGACCATGAACGGAAAACAAATGTTAATCTTGGTTGAGTATCTACAGTTTCCAAAATCTAAGAATAAAAGCCTAGCCCCAAAAAAACTCAATCATGTTATTTTCGGCTAAAGGCCTACCTGGATTAAAATAGAATGTGTGGACGATATCTTCTAACAAAACCCACCACAGACTTGGCTAGATTATTTGGTTTTATTGAACTGCCGAATCTTGCTCCAAACTGGAATATAGCTCCAACTCAAGAGGCACCAGTAATACGAAATATTGGGCGCAACCGGTCATGCGCTAAAATACGCTGGGGCTTTATCAAAAATCGAGCTCATTCATCATCAAGACAAAACCCACTTATCAACGCTCGTGGTGAGACTATAGCTGAAAAGCCAAGTTTCAAAGAGAGTTTCAAAAAACACCGATGCCTAGTCCCCGCCGATGGGTTTTATGAATGGCGAGGCAAGGGGGACTCGCGGCAGGCTTTCTTTGCAGACCCCGGCGAGACAATTGCCTTTGCTGGTCTTTGGGAAAATAGCCGAAAGTCAGACGGGACAACTTTGGAGACCTTTACGATTGTAACAACAGAAGCAAATCAATCGCTAGCAAGTATCCACCATAGGATGCCTGTGGTTATTCAACCCGAGGAATTTGATACCTGGCTCAGAGCATCAGCGAAAGATGCTGCTAATCTAATTCGGGCGGCTTCAGAGGAAAGGTTTCGATTAGTTGAAGTTGATAAAAGGGTGGGGAACGTTAAACACAATGACCCCGAACTTGTGATACCAATCAATAAAAGAACGTCTAAAGAACAATTACACCTATTTTAAAATTGTGAGGCTTGTGAACGATGCGCACCTATCTGAAAAAATCTAGCCAAAGAGAGGGCTTCGACCGACCAGCCGTCGAAGCTGCTGTCAGCAAGATGTTATCTGATATTCGAGAAAATGGTGACGATGCAATCCAGAGGTATGCTCGCGATCTTGATAATTGGAAAAGTTCAGAATTTCGTATGTCAGAAGACCGCATTCGCCAAGTTGAACGCATGCTGCCGGAAACCTTCAAGGAAGATATTAAATTTGCATTACAGCAAGTTCAGGACTTTGCGAAAGCTCAACGAGATACAATGGCAGAGCTCAACATTGAACTTCGGCCTGGTGCCCATATGGGGCATCGGCACATTCCAATAAAAGTAGCAGGTTGCTATACGCCAGGCGGCAAATACCCTCTGGTAGCGGGTTCAATTATGTCTGCAGGGGTGGCCGCAGTTGCCGGTGTTGGAACTATAGTTGGCTGCGCTCCACCCAAAGATTCAGACGGCGTCTATCCACAGACACTCTACGCCTTCCACGCAGCTGGAGCTCACGAAATCTTTGCTATAGGTGGCGTACAAGCCCTCGCAGCAATGGCATACGGGCTAGTAGGTATGCCACCCTCAGACTTAATTATTGGACCAGGCAATCCTTATGTTGCTGAGGCAAAACGACAACTTTTTGGTGTATGTGGCATTGATCAGCTCGCGGGGCCTACTGAAACACTAATAATCGCAGACGATAGCGTCCCTGCATCGCTTGTTGCTACGGACCTTCTAGGCCAAGCAGAGCATGGGCCAGACAGTCCTTGCTGGCTCATAACTACGTCGCGCCGACTCGCCGAAGAAGTTTTAAGGGAAATTGAAACACAGCTAAAAACTCTCCCCACCCGAGAGGTCGCCCAAAAAGCTTGGCGTGATTATGGTGAGGTTGTGATTGTTGAAAGTAAAGAAGAAGCTGTTGAATTGGCGGATGAGTACGCGTCCGAGCACTTACAAGTAATGACTTCAGACGACGAATATTACCTTGCCAATCTTTCCAACTACGGCAGTCTTTTTGTAGGTGAAGCAACCACTGTTGCTTACGGCGACAAGGGAGTGGGAACAAACCATATCCTACCAACTGGTCGGGCTGCCCGTTATACGGGTGGGCTATGGGTCGGTAAATTTTTAAAAACTGTGACCTGGCAGCGACTAACTCCGGATGCCAGTCGGCAAATTGCTCCTGTTATCAGTAGAATCTCGGAGAGCGAGGGGATGCTGGCTCACGCAATTACCGCAGATGTTCGATATGCTAAGTATGCGCCTAAAAATGAGACTTAGAAGAAATTTCCAAGTTTATTTTCTAATTTTTACTGTCATAGGGGCAACATCCAAATCGCAAACAGCGGGTCATTGCTCGACTTCATCGCGTGAATAATATTGGGCCTGTTATAGATCAATCCTCCAGGCCCAGGAGATTGCCATTCTCCGTTATTTTGTCTCCAGCACCCATCACTGAGCGCTATGTAAACCTCCTCTGGCGGATGTTGATGATTGGGATAAACAGTATTGGGCGCTAACAAACTTACCCCTATTCGGATGTCAGTTCGATATTCCAATCCCATATCACCCACTATAACGGCATTTGCGTGAGACTTAAGCCAATTTGGATCATTAGAGTGTCGATCCGATCGTGTCTGCCAGGAAAGTTTTGGAGTTAATACCTCCAAGGCTTCTGCTAGCCTACCTACTGGCCCAGACTTGGCTGTTTTAATAGCTTTATCCAACCAGGCTGTTACTGGAACTTCATGGGATGACAAAGCCCCTTTGTAGGCGCCAATATTTTTGAGCCTCTCATATACGAGACCGGTTGCTGACCTAATTTTTTCGTCAGGTTTTCTTTTAAAAATTGATATTTTTAGCTCATTCAAAAAAAACTCAAGATCATCATTTCGAGGCATAATTTTTCTCAATTCATTATTAATCTGGAGCATTTCGCGAGCAGCCTGCTAAGCTTCTCGCAAATGTGACAACAAAAGGCGGTCAAGTGAAGAAAATTAGTCTAGTGACAGGAGGGGGAAGCGGGATTGGCAGAGCAACCTCCATCAAGCTATCGACGCGTGAAAATCACGTAATTGTTGCTGACATCGATGAAGAAGGTGCTGCAGAAACCGTTTCCCGAATTAAGGCGGCAGGAGGGGATGCAAGCGCAACTAAAGCTGATGTATCTGACGAATTATCAGTTGCTGCCTTGATGCAGACTGTCGCAAAGGCGGGCCGTATTGATACCCTCGTGAACTGTGCGGGTATCCTGCAAAACGGTTCGCGTGTTGAAGATATGGACTTGGCTGAACATGACAGAATTTGGAACGTTAACTATCGCGGCACCTATCTTTGTTGTCGGGCCTTTGGGCCGGTAATGGCGGAATATGGTGTTGGTTCAATAGTTAACATTGGTTCAATAGCTGGTTTCGAGATGTTCCCATTACCCGCCTACAGTCCTTCGAAAGCTGCCATTCACCAATTGACGAAGGTGTTGGCTGGCGATTTAGGGCCTCGTGGTGTTCGTGTTAATGCCGTAGCCCCCGGATTTGTTATGACTGAAGCTCTGAAGGCTCGAGTAGAAGCTGGTGAAAGAGACACATCCGTAATGGAAGAACAGAAGACACTACGTCGAATTGTTGAACCAGATGAAATTGCCGATGCTATCCTTTTTCTCTGTAGTAATGCGGCTAGAGCAATTACTGGCGCAACACTCCCAGTAGATAACGGTTGGTTGGCTGGGCTTGCTTACAATAGCTATGCCGGTAACAAGAAAAACTAACCTTTGGAGGATTCATAAATGCCCGCAGAAGCCAAAGCCGCCATCCTGCGAGAGACAGGCCAACCATTAACAATTGAAACCATTACAGTCGACGATCCAGGACCTCGCGAGATCCGGATTAAGACTAAAGCCTGCGGAGTATGTCACTCTGACTTACACATGGCAGAGGGTTCTTATCCTTGGCGCTACCCAACGGTACTTGGACACGAAAGTGCTGGAATAGTTGAAGCAGTTGGCAACCAAGTTACGGACTTTCAGGTAGGGGATACAGTAATTACTTGCCTCTCAGTCTTTTGCGGCAATTGCGAGTATTGTCTGTCAGGAAAGATGAGCCTTTGCGAGAGTCCATCCCGCATGCGTGGGGAAAGTGATAGGCCAAGGTTGTCTCAAGGGGACATGGAAATTCACCAATTCGCACAACTTTCCTCCTTTGCTGAACGGATGCTTGTGCATGAGCATGCCGCGGTCAAAATCCGAGAAGATATGCCGTTAGACAAGGCCGCACTTATTGGATGTGGGGTAACTACTGGTGTTGGAGCAGTTCAAAACACAGCTAGAATCGAGGCTGGGTCGACAGTTGCTGTCATAGGCTGCGGAGGCGTTGGGCTATCCGCGATTAATGGTGCTGCAATTGCTGGTGCAAGCCGCATTGTTGCAATTGATCTTTCAGCTACCAAGCTCAACCTGGCCAAGGAATTTGGAGCAACCGATTTAGTTAATCCTAACGATGGAGATCCCGTAAAGCAGGTACGGAACCTGATTGGTGGGGGTGGAGTGCATTATGCTTTTGAAGCTATTGGGCTGAAGCAAACGGCCGAAGATGCCTTTCGCATGATTCGGCCTGGAGGAACTGCTACTATCATTGGCATGATTCCGGTAGGCACAAAAATTGAACTTCATGGCCCTGAATTTCTCCGCGAGAAAAAAATCCAAGGGTCCACAATGGGATCAAATCGGTTCCGAGTTGATATGCCTCGTTACATTGATTTTTATATGCAGAGAAGACTTAAACTAGACGAATTAGTCTCTCAGCATATCGCTCTAGAAGATGTGAACGATGCATTTGAGGAAATGAAAAAGGGCGAAATTGCCCGGTCTGTGATCATGTTCAATTAACAGGACAAAACTACTCATGACTATCGTCGACGCTCAAATTCACCTTTGGGGACAAGGGCTGCCATCAAATATGGCACACCGACAAGTTACATCGTTTCTGGCCCCGGAAGCTATTGCCATGATGGATGAAGCTGATGTCGCTGGTGCAGTAATCCACCCCCCACCTTGGGACCCAACGTCAGAAACTTTAGCTCTTCAGGCGGTCTCCGACTATCCGGGCCGCTTCTCTATAATGGCATCACCACCTTTGGAAGGCCCAGGCGCTGCAGATAGGGTAAGAGATCTCAGAAAAACACCAGGAATGCTTGGTATCCGATATACTTTTCTTTCAGGACGAGAGCGCGAATTGCTTTCTTCTGGTGAACTCGATCAAATCTGGGTAGCCGCTGAAGAAGGTGGAGTGCCGGTTTCAGCTCTGTGTACCGATACATTGGCTACGTTTGCAAAAATTGCGGAAAAGCATCCTGGCTTAAAAATTACGATCGATCATCTAGGGGGCCGCGGTGGTAATACAACGCTAAAAGACCACGCAGCCATGACACATATGCCTGAGCTTTTGGCACTCGCTCGTTACCCAAATATCGCCGTAAAAGCTACGGGTGCTCCTGGTTATTCAGCCGAAGGATATCCCTTTCCCATAATGCTCGACTATGTGCGCCAGGTATTCGAAACCTTTGGACCAGAGCGAACTTTCTGGGGGACCGATATCACGAAAATGCCATGCTCCTGGACTGAATGTATCGACATGTTTACTGCCGCCCCATGGCTTAAAGGAGATGATAAACGCCTCGTTATGGGTGATGCAATTTGTGATTGGTGGGGCTGGGAAAGAACATAGGCAGCTTAGGGGAGCAAGTAATGGGCAAAATGGAAGGTAAAGCCACAATAATAACGGGTGGTGCGAGGGGGATTGGTGCGGCAGCAGCCAAGCTATTTACTAGCGAAGGTAGCCGCGTGATGCTTGTTGATGTACTCGAAGACCCAATGGCAAAACTCGTTGCCGAGTTGGGTGAAGACAAAGCTGCTTACGTAGTTGCAGATGTGTCCGATGAGGAAGCCACCAAACACTATGTCTCCCAGACAATCGCACACTTTGGCGCCGTGGATGCAGCACTTCTGAATGCGGGCATCGTAGGTGAAGTCAAATCCTTTGCAGACTATCCGGCAGAGGCCTTCGACCGACTAATAGCAATTAACGTGCGCGGTGTATGGCTTGGTCTAAAGTATGTGATGCAGGCGATGAGTGCCAAGGGTGGATCAATCGTTTGCACTTCTTCAACATCAGGCATTAGAGCAACTAGAAATATAGCTCCCTACACGGCCTCAAAACATGCGGTGATAGGATTGATGCGTTCAGCTGCGCTTGAAGGTGCTGCCCACGATATTAGAGTAAATACAGTAAACCCCGCCGCCACTGAAACCGACATGATTTTTGAGATTGAGACGAAGCGTGGAGTGGCAGCAGGCGCTGGCGTCAACGCTACTATGGCTCAAGGCACGCCAATGCAGCGCTACGGAACGGCGGAAGAAATTGCGAGAATGATGCTATTCTTGGCTAGCGATGACTCAAGCTTCTGCACGGGCGGCGTTTATATGGTAGATGGTGGAGTTTCAGCTGGCCGAGTCTGATCATTCAGCAAGCAAGAAGGGGGCACTCGATTCTATTGCTACCTTACGAACTTCTTCAATGAGAGTGTCTGCAATTGGTATACCATCTGCCGAACGAGTTGCTGTAGACCGTACCTCTGCATCACCTGCAACCTGTACAGGGTTTTCTGGATCTGCCGGAGGGGTTGCGTGAAGCATATCAATCATACGGTCTAAATCGGCTTGAAACTCTCCATCGGCACGGACCTTGGAAGGATCTATTGCCAAGAAGAAATGGCCGACATTTGTCTTCGTCCGCACTGGCTTGCCATCTGGACCCGGTCCATCAGACCAAGAGCCCGAGAGAGTTGCGCACAATATTTCGACCATAGTGGCAAGCCCATAACCTTTATGGCTACCTCGCTCTCTATCGCCACCTAAAGGGGTGAGACGACGCGCTTCAAATGCTGCTGCACCATCGGTTTCCATTTGGCCTTCACTATTTAGAGCCCAACCTTCGGGAATAGCTTTTCCTAGTCTTCGAGCAATGTTCAATTTTCCGACAGCTACAGTGGTGGTCGCCATATCAAGACTAAATGGTGGATTGCGCTCTGCAGGGGCTGCGAAGGCAATTGGGTTCGTGCCGAGTATAGGGTCGCGACCAAATGTTGGAACCATGGCTGGAGTTGGAGCGTTGGTCATCGCCATTCCAACAATACCCTCCTCAGCCGCCATTCTACTGTAATAACCCGCAGCACCAAAATGATTGGAATTCCTGACGGAAACGACAGCCACGCCCATTGTTCGGGCCTTTTCCATTGCAAGCTTCATTGCCATTACCGACGGAGGATGGCCCAGGCTACGGTCAGCATCGATTAAAGCAGCCGCAGGTTTTTCTCT